>Ga0206896_1011_pt1 | contig 49541 bp, 61 predicted proteins | sample Alteio_BWOrgHeat_52_FD_152969 | JGI IMG/M metagenome (GOLD analysis project Ga0206896, IMG submission 152969) | Enriched cells from forest soil in Barre Woods Harvard Forest LTER site, Petersham, Massachusetts, United States -... | ecosystem: Environmental > Terrestrial > Soil > Temperate forest >... | reverse complement strand
GCAGGTGAGCCAACTTCTCCGCCACGGCCACATTGATGAACTGGTTCAGCGACACGCCTTCCTTCTGCGAGAAACCTTCAGCAGCCTTGCGTACTGAAGGCATCAACCGCAGCGGAAACTTGTTCACAGTAACTTTCTTCTGACTCGTTGGCATCGTCATCCCCCTATCTTCCGAAACTTCTGTAGCAACTCCGCTGGAGTCAGCACATCCAGATGGAAGCGTTTCGCAGGCTCGCGAAAATGTTTGGTATTGGCAGTAACAATCGCATCCGCATGTCCATTGATCGCGACATCCAACACCATGTCATCGTTCGCATCCTGCGACAGCGGATGATGCCGGACCACGACCAGCACCGGCTCAGCAATCGCCTCTAGCATATCCAAAACCAATTCAGTATCTCGAACGGTCTTGCCCGAGACCTTTAAATGCTCAACGCGAAGCGCAACATCCCGATACTCGCAGGCCAGCTTGTAGTCCATCAGGATCGTCAATTCCCCAAGCAGCGCCAGCCTGAGATTCTCCGCTGCTGCCCCGCCACTCGAGCGAAAAGCAGTGATTAGAACGGAAGTATCAAGGACAATCCTCACAAATAGTATGATATCACGGGTGGCCCCACCGGGTGGTGGCGCACATTCAAAATTAGGGTGCCCAAGTCTGGCGTTTGTATTTCCTTGACGGAGCCCCGGGTTTAGACCTATCTCCGATTTTTGGTCGCATCTAGCAGCGGAATATCCTCATCATCCGGTTCGTCATCTGCGTCGTTAATAATGTCCATCTCATCGTCCGCATCTTCGACCGGATCGTCGTAATCGGAACCGTCCGCTTCCGGACCCAGCAAAGAATCATCCAGTTCGTCGTCTGTCACACCAGAACTATTCGGCACGATTGAGAAGGTAAACCAAAGGATCGTCGTCAAGGACGTCGATCCTTTGAATAAATCCGCCTTCTTTCATTGATCGTTCGATCTGTGAAAATCGGGCAGCGCGCTCGTGAACCTGGTTTTTGGGCAAGTCGGCCATCTCTTTGAAAAGAGCTTCAGTCTCCGGATTCAGGAGGATATAAAGCTTCTCGCGCTCTACCGAATGAAACTCGTGCTGGTAGTAATGTCTGAGCGCTTCATCATCATCGAATGTCATCGCAAGGAAATATTCGAATTCATTCAGAATCATCAGGGGAGCTGCATATCTGCGATCTGCGACCGATAGCTCACAGCGGCGCTTCATCGTAATGGATCTTATCTTAAGTTCGCTGCGATTCTCATGGAAGCGAACAACCAGATTCCGAAGATGTGCAGTTACTTCCGGTGTATCTGTCGTTGGTCTCATCAGCACAATATGGGTCGTAGACTCGTGCTTGCCTTGAAAGAGTAGAGCAGCTGCATCCGAGAGCAGTTTGTCATCATGAGCCCAATCCGGCGACCATCGCATGATCCCGAATTTTGGATCACGCGCCCCAGGCTCAAGGGTTATTAGTTGGTTGGAGAATTGTTGTATCAGCCCGAAATGTGCACAGGACTCATCGCTCTCATCGTAGATAAGATAGTGAAAATTGCGATCGTCCAGAGTAGCGTGCATTCGCTCTTCCGAATCGCCAAATGACAAGAGGCCGAAATCCTGGCGCATGGACTGTGCATGACCCCGCATCGACCACAGCGCCAATAATTTTCGATAAGTAGGCACAGAGCAAAGGAAAACCCCACCCTTGCCGACAAACCTGCCATAGGCGGTGTGATGATCCTGAAGGATCTGTCTGAAATGGAGAAGTTCGTCGGCGGACTCGAATACAAAGAGCCGGGTAATGTTGTTCCTTGCGGAGTCGTTTTGCGTTTTCAGATAAGTTCCCGCCGCCCCGCTGAAATCCGGACTCGTCCAGAATGACGAGATCGACGCGATGCATACCGCAAGTATCGTCTCCGCGTGGCCGAAGATGGGCGCCGCAAAACGAAGATACGCATATTCATTTGCCACAGGGAAACTACATTCTTTTCCGTTCATGACCTTGTCGATCTGAGATGTCGATGTAGACAGGACTTTATGACAAAGCTCTGATTTCCACGCGGGGGTCTCCTTGGATGCCTGAACGGCATCCCCAATAATCCTTAGATCCTTGTAGCAACTGTTCTTCCATGTTTCGCAAGGCATGTTACTCAGTTTTTCCTGGAGCTCCGCGATGGCTCGCTCAAATTCGCTCTCAGTCCACTGCACCCACAGAGTTTCTCTCAGGAACCACGGAAGTTTTGGCGGACCATCGTTTGTTACCGACTGATGCCGGAACGGCACAATGATTTTGCGGCGCTCGTTGGCTCGCACAAGTTCGTCGCGGCATTCATGGGAAGTCAGCCAATTATTGGTGACAATCGGCACTATAACTTCGCATTTATTCAGATTGATAGAAATATCTCGATGCAGGTCAGGCGTATGCGTTTGCCCGGTGTTGACGTGGACCTCGTGACCGGATCGGCTAAGCGCAGACTGAACCGCGGTACTTATAGGAGAGTCTTGAAAAGAATAGCTCACGAAGATTCTGAGTTTTGCCATTCAAATTGTTCCCCGGGTTTATACAATCTCTAACTGAGCCATATTAGCGGAACTGTTGGCATTATTGCTCAAAATATTAAGGTGCAGAGCCTTAGATTTACAGCGACGGTGAAAAAGAAGTCTGGATAACTCCCTAAGTTGTGACGGGTGGGTGGCCCTCGATAAGGACGAAGGCTTTGTCAACATCTGGACTCGAGGTGCCCCGGGTCTCGATTCTGAGACCCGGGTTTCCACTTATCACCCATTCTCGATCGCATCCACCAGAGGAATATCCTCATCATCCGGGTCGTCATCCGCGTCGTTAATAATATCCATCTCATCGTCCGCATCTTCGACCGGATCATCGTTGTAGTCGGAACCATCCGCTTCCGGGCCCAGCAAAGAATCATCCAGTTCGTCGTCGATCTCAATCAGCGGGGCAGTCGAATTCGTCATAGGGGTCACCCTCCATCCCAACTCCGATGCAGTAATTCGTCACCGGGTGGCCTCATGCCCGTGCGGGTTGAACGATGCCTGTAGACTCCGTCAACGCCAGCGGTTCTCAGCCGCGCAGCAAATCTGCTACCGTTATCCCGCCCAAATCTCACCTCGTCGAAAGGACACTGGATGAACCTCCTGCGCTTAGTCCTCGCCTCCCTTGGAGCCTTCGTCACGTATTTCATCCTCGGCTTCTTCACCTTCGCCATCATTCCCACCCTGCGGACCGAGTTCGCAAAGTATCCAGCCGTCTACCGCAGCCAGGACGGCATAAAATCCGTGATGCCCGCCGGCATGGCAGCCATGTTTGTGGGGATGGTGGTGCTGGCCGTGCTCTATGCCCTGTTGTACAAAGGTGGCTCCGGTCTGGCCGAAGGAGCCCGCTTCGGCGCCCTCATCGGACTCTTCGCCATCTGCGCCTTCGTCATACACAACTACGTCAACCTGAACATTGGCTTGAAGCTGACCATCGAACAGTCGCTGGCCTACTTCATCGAATGGCTCGCAGTGGGCATAGTCATTGGCCTGATCTACCACCCCGCGTAATTCACCTTGCAGGGAATTATTCTTCTCACCCGCTCAATTTCCGCATCCTATCTCTGAACAGACTTCGTAACAGAATAGAAACGGAGACCTTCCGATGACAGACAAACAAGAACACTCGATCGCATCCACAGTAGTCTTCGGAATTCTGGGCGCGGGCCTGGTCTACTACGGCCTGCGTACCAAACGGGGAATACTCGCAACCCTGGCCACTACCATCGGCGGCGGCCTAATCACCAAAGCCGTAAGCTCCACCGTTTTCGCGGCTCTCGAGCCCTCCAGGGACTAGAGCCGGAAAGGGCTACTCAGACGTCTTCTTCGCCTCATCCAGCTGCTCCCGAGCAGCCTTCCACCGGCGAAACTCGGCAAAGGTCATCCGCATCATCAACCGCTGACCCTGCAGCTTGTGCGGCTTGCACATCAGACACCCCGCCCGAGTCGACTTCGGACCTTTGCGTTTGAAGTTTGCCATGCCTTCCAAAATACGCCGACCCATCAACCCGGGTCCATAAAGTTGAGTTACACTGGCAACCCTGTAGGTACAGAGATCGGGCAACGCAAGGAAAGAGGACCGAGCTATGCACCCAAACGCGGAATTATTGCAGCAACTCTACTCCAATCTTGATTCGCATCACCCCGATGCAATGGCGGATTGCTATCACCCGGACGCAACCTTCCACGACATAGCCTTCGACCTGCAAGGAAAAGACCAGATTCGCTCCATGTGGGAGATGATCTGCAGCGGCGACATCCGCGCTACCTTCGAGATTGTCTCCGCCGACGCCTACGTTGGCGTCGTCAATCTTGTCGACAGGTACACATTCTCAGAGACCCAGAAGCCCGTGGTCAATCCAATCGAATCGCGCTTCAAGTTCAAAGATGGACTGATCATCGAACACCGCGACTCATGCGACGCCAAGGCCTGGGCCACTCAGGCTCTGGGCCCCATAATCGGATTCCTCCCCGGAAGGATTCGTTTCCTGCGCGCATGGAAGGCGAAAGCCCTGCTGCGAGCCTTCATCAAGGCAAAAGCCCAGCACGGATAGCCTGCCGAATCCACGCTTTGGCAGGCAAGAAAAGCAGCGTTATTGAGAGACCCGATATCGCATTTTTGCGATCAGGATTGGCCTCAAATCAAATTCACAAACATCCCAAATTCCACGCAAACCCAAGCCCCTGCAAACAAACCAGATCCGACAAATTTTCTTGACAAAATTTCATCCTCCGCAGCCTCAAATTGTTCTACGTGGAGCATTCGCAAAACAGCCGTGGAACAACCACCTGTTCCAAGGCTGTTTTCTGCCGCAGGAAGCGTTCACTAGTGCTCACCTCCAGCCATCCGCAGAACAACCGCACCCACTCTCAGGGCATCCCAGACATCGGTAAGAAGCAAGAAGGAGAGGAAGTCCCATGAAACAGTTCTACTCAAGTCGCAAGTTTCTGGTCTGTTCGACGGCTATTCTGGCCAGTGTTCTAACGGTCGCAGGCTGTAAAGACCAGACCCATCCGGATGAAAAGAAAGCGGTCACCACTTCGCTAACCAGTAACAACCTGAGCAAGGTTGACGTGTCGCAGGACCGCGAAAAGGGTGTCATGACGCTAACCGGCAATGTCGATTCTCAAGACCTGAAAACCCAGGCAGAGAACGTCGCCAAGCAGGCCGCCCCGGACTACACTATCGCTAATGAAATCGGTGTCCGCCCGCCTGATAACAGCGACGCCGGCTCAGCGGCTTCAAAGCGCGACAGCGCCATTGAAGACAACTTCAAAGCGTTGCTGAAAGACCACAAGAACCTCAACGACCAGAGCATCAGCGTCTCAGCCAAGAATGGCACCGTAGAACTGACAGGATCAGTCAAGACCGCAGCCCAGAAGAGGGAAGCCGAGAAGCTGGCCAAGGGCATTCAGAATGTTCAACAGGTCGTAAATGAAATCGAAGTGAAACCCGGAAAACACTCCACAGCTAACTCATAAGTGGAGCTAACTCATAAACGCGAAACGGCCCGGACTTATAAGTCCGGGCCGTTTCTCTTAAGATAGTGATATTAGCTTGGCGTTTTTCCAAGCACATACTCGTCGAAGTTAGGTAAAGGCTTGATCAGCGGAGCGAGCAGAGTGGCGGCCTGCGCTGTGGTGAGCACATCCGCCGGGTCTAACTTGGTGATCTTTGCAGCGGCAGGGTCGGGCTCGAGCACATCTTCGCGGACTAATCGGCCGCGGTCGTCGTAGGGCCAGATGGTCTCTTCGAAGTTAGAGTAGAGATACATGCAATCCGGCTCGGCCTTCATGCCTTTGATCGCCAGCATCTTGAGAAGTATCTCGGAGGAGAGTCCCTTCGGCAGCAGGTTCAATGCCTTGGAGGAAAGAATAGATCCGCCCCAGACCTGTTGGTGAGCCTGGACGGTTAGTGCAATGAAGTTATCGGCGACGGCTACCTGCACGTTCTCCCCGTAAAAGACACTCTGGTTGGTTTCGGCCCAGAACTTGTAGAGATTGCGTACGTTTTCTTTACCGCTGATCGTGGTGTTGAAGCCCAGAGCATGTAGGTTGTAGACGGGGTTTTCGACCATCATATCGTCGCCCAGCACTTCGTCATACCTTCCGGACATCTCGAGATAGAGATGTCGTTGGTAAGCCAATAAAAGATAGCGATGGCGAGGATTGGTGGTGACGGCGAGCAGGTCGTCGACGGGATGTAGAGACTTGGTGATGTCGTAAGGCAGCATGGTTTCTCTCTCTTTGAATTAGTGCTCTGCGGTGGGTGGGATCAGCGCTTCCGCCGGGCCGGGGCCGGTGTACTTACGCATCATGCCCCACGCGATGAGGGCGACACCAACGTTGATTGCCAGGATGAGAAGTTGCTCCCAAACTTGCGCGACATGGACTGGCATATCCGGATCGGGCGGCGCGGCGAAGATAACTTTGCGGTGATAGATGGCGATCGCAGTGAGTACGTAGATGGTAGTGATCACGGCCCAGTTCAGGATCGGCGCCCATGGACGCGCAGCCTTCTTTTCGGGCGTGTTGTACAGGGTCTGAAGCAGCCGGCGCGGACCTACGTCCAGGTAGCGGTAGGCGACTAACCAGTAGAGAAGTCCGTAGTAATAGAACCAGTTGATGGCGAGGGAGGCGACGAGGACGTGGAGCGAGATTTCAAAGAAGTTTCGGAAGCGAACCCAGTAGCCGATCAAGTGTCCAAAGGACTGCGGATTGCGATTGAAGTACGAGGCCAGCGAGAACGAGGATGAAAGCAGCGCAATGCGCCCTCCCCAGTACCAGAGGCGACTTTTGAAGTGTAAAGAGACTGGGCCGCAGACGAAGAGATCGAGCGAAACCACGGTCAGGTGAAAGGTGAAAATCTTAATTGCCTGCCTGTTACCGAAGAGCGGATTGAGCAGATCCTGAGGGCGGAAAAATCCCTGATACACCTGGCGTACACCCACCCACATGCCCCACAGGAGCAGGATGGAATACACGATGGTGATGACAATAGAGTCTGGAGTCACAGGGGATAAATTCATGGGTCCAATTCATAGTGGATACGGCTGGCGAAGTCAAACGTATTTTTTGCCACGCAGGTATCTAAGCAGGGCCTGGTTTAGCCGGAGGCGCGTGGCTCAGATACGGAGGAAGATCTTTCGGCGATACATCCAATACAAGATCAGCCAGTAAGTCAACATCACCGCGATGCCGAGCATCAGAGGCTCAAGGCCCAATCCAAAGACCTGGAATATGCTGTGTCCGAGGTTGATATGCAGGTTATTAATGATGAAGTCCTGGCATAAGTGGACGAGTAAGTAGGCTGCGATGGAGTTCATGCCAACGACGACAAGCGGGAATGCCCATTTGCGGTAACCCTTGACGTCGATAACCCACGAGAATACCGCGAGGAAGAAGAAGCAGATTCCCCCGCTGAAGAGAGTCCAGGCGGGCGTCCATATGCGCTTTACGATGGGGTTGATGCTTGTGAAGTGCAACAGAAGGCCTGCTGCCACGAGGAGCGCCCCGGCGATGAGGAATCGTTTGACGGGAATCTTTGGGGCTGCGGAACGAAACCATTCGCCCGCGCGCAGGCCGAGAAGCATGGTGCCGAGGGTAGGGATGAAGCTCAGCGTGAGATAGCCGCCCCCGTTGAATACGAAACGCGATGGACGCGGAAGCAGGTTGAGGAACCAGACGTCAAACGCCTGACCCAGATTGCTGTTCTTGTTCCAATGAGAGGCGAATCCCGTGAAGTTATGATGCCAGTCTGCGGGCACACCGACGGCGGCATAATCGAAGCTGGGGCCGGGCGCCGGGTAGATTGCCCACGCGAGCCAGTAACCGACGAGGATGGCGGCCAGCGCGATCCATTGCCATTTTGGCCGGCAATAGGACAGCAGAAATGCGAAGGTATAACCGAGGCCGATCTGGGTAAGTGTGTCTTCAAAGGTGAAATTGGTTTGAGGACTTTGCAAAGATCGAAGGAAGATGCCGAGGGCGACAAGCACTACGCTTCGCCACAAAGTATGCGACAGCTGCTTGCCGAAGCTTTGGCCTTTGCGCAGCCGGCTGCTTAGCGAATAGGGAAGTGCGACGCCAACCAGGAAGGTAAACGACGGCTGGATCATGTCGTGAAGACCCAGACCAGCCCACTCCACATGGGTCTGGTTATAGGCCAAGATGTGCCAGAAGAGACTGTTGGGGTAGGCGCGCGCGACTGAGGCGAACTCCATCACTTCGCCCATCATGAGAAGCATTACGAGGCCGCGATAGGCATCGACGGCAATGTTGCGGGCGGGCGCTTGGACGGTAACCTGCTGCGTCGACTGTGCAGTGATGGATTCCGGATTTTCTATTGCGATTGCCGCTTCCATTCAATTGAACCTTAGTGGATCTTTGGCACGATCTTCGCAGCGCGTGCGACGGACGTGAAATGATATAAGGCTTGTAAGGTAGCACATGGCGTTGAACGTGCGCTACAACAGAAATGAACAAAGCCAGGTTGGCCGGTTGATGTATTAGAACGACCGCGATTTTCGGCGCAATAGCCAGCCTCCGAGGTTGCAGGATTCTCAATATCAGGAGCGTTATGAACGACGATAAGTCTGATTTTCTGGACGATTTTTCACGCAGGAAATTTCTCCAACTGGGCAGCATCACTGCTGTTGGGATGACCATTCCGGTGCTGCATGCGGAGACTGAGAAAGCCCATCCGTCGAGCGTGATCGGTATGCAATTTAAGCCGGTACAAGATCCCAGGATCGGCATTATTGGAACGGGTGGAAGAGGCACGAGCCTATTGGAAAATCTGCTGGCAGCGGACGTAAAAGTTCTGGCGCTGTGCGATATTGTGCGCGAGAAGGCTGAACATGCGCAGTCGCTGGTTGTGAAAGCTGGGCAGAAGTCTCCGGAACTCTACACGGACGGCGATCATGCGTTTGTATCGCTGGTCGCGAGAGATGATCTGGATCTGGTGATTATTGCGACTCCGTGGAACTGGCATGTGGAGATGGCGGTTGCCACGATGAAGCATGGTAAGCATGCGGCGGTCGAGGTTCCGGCAGCTACGACCATTGAGGATTGCTGGAAGCTTGTGGATACTTCGGAGCAGACGCGGCGGCATTGCATGATGCTGGAGAACTGCTGTTACGGCTATAACGAGACGCTCATTCTGAGAATGGTGCATGGCGGGATGTTTGGCGACTTGTTATATGGCGAGGGCGCATACGTGCACGATCTGCGCGATGAACTGTTCTCGAATAAGGGAGAGGGCCTGTGGCGGCGAACGTTTCACACGAAGGGAAACGGAAACCTCTATCCGACACATGGACTGGGGCCGGTGGCCAACTATATGGGCATTCAGCGGGGAGACCGCTTTGACTATATTGTCTCGATGAGCACGCCCCAGCATGGGCTTGAAGAGTATCGCAAAGCGCATGTGCAGCCTTCGGATCCGCGGTGGGCTGAAAAGTATATTTGCGGGGACATGAATACTTCGCTGATCAAGACTGCGAACGGACTTACTATAACTCTGAAGCACGATACGTCCAATCCGCACCCCTATGATCGCATCAATGTTATTGCCGGAACGAAGGGAGTATTTGCCGACTATCCTCCGCGTATCTATTTCGACGGACAAGCAGGCGATGAGGCCTGGGGAAGTATCGATAACTACAAGGAACATCAACATCCGCTGTGGAAGCGGGAAGGCGAGATTGCCAAGAAACTGGGCGGCCATGGCGGAATGGATTACATCATGCTGTATCGCCTGCTGCAGTGCATGCGCGAAGGGCTATGCCCAGATATGGATGTGTACGACGCGGCGGCGTGGTCGGCGCCTGGCCCGCTGAGCAGGGCATCTGTGGCAAATGGCAGTTCGCCGGCGAAGTTTCCCGACTTTACTCGCGGACGATGGAAAGAGCGAACGGCTTCGCAAATTGCCACTCAAAGTTAGCTTCCCGTTGACGGCGAGCTGCTGTATAGTAGCTCGCATCAACAAATTCAGGAAAGCTGCGCACTTCGGATGAGCACTAAGCGGCGAGGAGATTCCTGGGTCGAATCTCCTCGCGGCAGTGCGTGCATTTTGGATGTAGTCAGCTTCTCCAAATCATCATGAAGAACAGGAGACGAAAGAGAATGAAGCACATGGGCGTTATGGTGGCGGTACTTACCCTGGCGGTGACGTCTGTCGGCCGGGCAGCGGATACCAAAGTGTTGAAGAGCCGTGACGGAGGCTGCCAGGTGACGATACCGGCGGACTGGGAGGTTTCGTCACTGGGGGCAAGTGCGGATTCACCGGACAAGAAGGTTTCAGCGACGGTGAGTTCGCCGAAGATGATTGATTCTTTCAGCGAGTTAAAGACCAGCGCGAAAACGGTCTATAAGAACAGCAAAGTAATTAAGGATTCGGCGTCGGACTTTGGTATGGAAGGGCAGTCAATTGCGGGCGCGCCCGATGTGTATCGCGCGATTCCGGTGAGCGCGTCCAAGTTCTGCATCGTCGAGGCGATTTACAAGAGCGGCGACCCGGCGATAGCGCGTGCGGTTGCGGCGTCGCTGCAGGCGAGCAAGTAAGTCAAGAGGCTGGGCAACAGGAAACCGGCGCCGAGTGGGGTGCCGGTTTTTCGTGCAGGGTGTCGCAGCGGTTGTCTTCAGTTACGTGATCAATGAGTTAGTAACCGGGAACGGGCGGAGGTATCTGACCGTAGGCCTGAATCTCCTTGGGGTTTGGGCCGAACTCGTTTGGTCCCGGCTGGCTGTCTGTGCAATAGAAGACGAGCAGGATGATGCCCCCGACAAATGGCACGAGACCGATTAGGATCCACCAGCCACTTCTGCCTGTGTCATGAAGTCGGCGAACGGTGACCGCCAAGCTCGGAACGATCATCGCGACGATGTAAAGCCAGGCCGGAGCCATGAATATTATTGCAATGGCAGGGTTGTCAGAGCCGCGGGCGAACAAGGCGCCAATCACACCGCCAACCAGAGCAAGCGCAAAGTAAATCAGAATGTTAAAAAGTGCGAACATCCAATATTCCTGGCGGCGTGCTCGTCCGTCGAACTGTGCGAATTTTCTTAAGACTTCCATGTACCAATTCATAGTTGCTCCTTCTAATTCTCTCGGGATGGTGTCGCTGGGGAAGAGTGGCTTTGGCGAGAATTCTACTCTGTTTTTGCGTGCGAAGACTATGCTCCGGGAGATTTTCAGATATTGAGAGTGCGTTAGAGCCCATCTGCGAACAAGTTGTTGCAGGAGTGGTTGACGTTGTGCGAGGTAAGGCGCTCGGCACAGAGTAACGAGCGCCTGTTCAAGAATAGTTGGGGAGATAGTTGGGCGGATGAGCTACGGAATCGCGGGCAGTCCAGCGGCAATTGTGGTCGCGGCCGTGCTGCAGGTTGGATGTCCCCAGCCTTTGGCGCTGACACCAAGGGCAAGGTCAGGGGCGTTGGTGATGTCGTAGACGATGTTATCCGGACGAGTGGGATCGCCGCTTACTCCGGCGGGAACATAGTCGAGCTTGAGTGCGTGGCGGGTGCGCCAGGCGATGTTATGGTCCGCGCAGGAGGAGTCACCGCTAACGCCGATGGCGCCGATAAGTTCTCCTTTTGAGTTATAGAGCGCGAGGCCGCCGCCGAAAACATTGACGCCGCCGATGCGGCCGCCGACCATAGGATCGTTTACCTTGCCGTAGTCCGCGGGGTCTCCCCTGTAGGCAACGTGGGTGCTAACCGGATTGCTTGCCTGCAGGCCGTACAGGCTGCCTCCGGGCTGCACTGCGGAGTACAGGTTTGCCGTGGAGAGCGCGAGTGCCGGCAGGCTGAACGCGTTTGCGGTGTTGGCTTTTTGCGCTGATATGACGCGGCTGCCGGGCCACTGCGAGCCGCGGTTGGCGCCGGTAAATGCCACTGCGCAAACAATTCCGTCGCGGTTGACGACTGTGCCCCACATGTTCAGGCCGAATCCACCGTTTGACTGGGATTGCGCGCCTGACAGGGCCCATTGCAACTGCGCATGGTTTGGTAAAAGTTTGCATGCCGTGGCCACATCTATCTGGTCGTGGTCGTTGTCAGGTGCTGCCGCGAACGCCGGTAAACACGCGCTTAGCGCTAACACTGCTATCAGAAATCGATTCTTACTCATGTTATTCCTTTCTCCTTGTGTTTTCTCCTTGAGATTGTTCTGTTGAACAACTGGAAGCAGACGCGCCGCTCAGTTATCGGTGCATAGCTTGCCCAAAAGTGCAGCCACGCTAACATAGTGCGAAAACAGGTAGCAAGGAAAGAGGTATGCGATAAAGCCATCTAATCAACTGGGCTTTAGCCCCTGAGGGACGTTTTCACATAACTCGCACCCGACGCGACTAAAGTCGAGCCCTGTTACAAGACCCATGAGTCAGGAGTTTTCAACTAATTCTTAACCTCCCGGCTAATTATTAGAACCCTGGCGGGCGTTCGCTTGCTACGCTAAACGCTCCTTCGAGTGCGAGACCAGCCTGTGCCAATGTGCCTTCGTCGAAGAGTCTACCGATGAGGGTGATGCCGTGCGGAACGCGGCGAGGTGGGGAGAATTTCGGTAAGGGGTTTTTAGGATCGGGGGCCCAGTCGCTGCGGGCTTCGGTTACTTCGACGAAGCCGGCGCGGAGCGTCAGTGAGGGATGCCCGGTGTTGTTTGAAATCACCAGCATCTCGTCGCGCAGGGATGGGACGAGGAGCAGATCGACTTCGTTGAAGATGCGGGCCATCTCCTGCGCAACTTTGCGGCGAAGGCGGTCGGCCTGCACGAAATCGACGGCAGAGAGGAAGCGGGATTGGCGGAAGACGTTTGGCCAGGCGTCGGGGACCTGAGCCTTGAGCAGGTCGATCTGATGGTTCAGCGTGATCTCTTCGAATGCCGCTCCGGCCTCGGCGAAGAGGATGAGGTTGAGCGAGTCGTAGGGCCAATCGGGCAGCGTGACCGCCACAGGCGTCATTCCGAGCTTCTTTACTGTTTCGAGCGCAGCCCTATCCACATCGGTCGCCGGAGCCTCCTTCATCCACGCGGGAAAATATCCTACCCGCAGCCCGGCGATGTTTGCGTTGGCATCGAATGCGAGACTGCCGGCTCCGCTTGCTTCTGCGATCAAAGTCGCCTGGTCGTCCGGGTGCGGACCGTAGATGGTGTTGAGTACAAGGATCGTATCTTCGACGCTGCGGGCCATGGGGCCCAGCTTGTCGAGCGACCAGCAGAGAGTCATGGCGCCACTCCGCGCGACACGGCCGTAGGTGGGGCGCAGGCCGGTGACGCCGCAACGCATGGAGGGGCTGACAATGCTGCCGCCGGTTTCGCTGCCAATGGCAAAGCCGACGAGTCCTGCTGCGACGGCTGAGCCGGGGCCGGCGCTGGAGCCGGAGGAGCCCTCTTCGGGCAGCCAGGGGTTCATCGTTTGGCCACCGAACCAGATGTCGTTGAGGGCGAGCGCGCCCAGGCTGAGCTTGGCTACGAGCACGGCTCCTGCGGCGTTGAGGCGCTGGGCGACCGCGCTGTCTGCAGTGGGGATGCGATTGCGGAATGGCTCGGCGCCGTAGGTGGTCGGAATACCGGCTGTGTCGAGCAGGTCTTTTGCGCCCCAGGGAATGCCGTGCAGCGGGCCGCGATAGTGACCGGCGGCTATCTCCTGATCGGCCTGACGGGCTTGAGCGAGTGCGTGGTCGCGGGTGAGGGTGATCACGCAATGCAATTTGGAGTCGAACTGTTCGAGGCGATGAAGGTAGATTTCTGTTATTCGCTCTGAGGTGAGCTTGCGGGTCTCGATCCAGCGGGAGAGCTGCCAGACTGGCGCGAAGGCTATATCCTCGTCTTTCGCTGGGAGCGGGACCGGCGCCTGGTTGCTGCGAATGAAGGCATTTCCGGCCTTGGTCACGGCAGTTCCGGGGAGACGGGGATTCCATTGCGTGGCGGGAGCGAGAGTCGGCTCCAGCGCGATTTTTTTGGGTCCGGTGCGACGCTCATAAAGCGGGGCCATCTGCATGCGCCAGTTGCCGGCGGCTGTTGCACGCTCGGCGGCGGTCATCTCTATCTGCATCAACTTTTCGGCTTCGGCGAAGGTGGCGGGTGAGACCTCTGGCCCGACGGGCGGGGCTGTACCGAAGGCTGTGGGCGCGCCGGGAGGGGATTCGGGCTGCTGATTCACGGCGGTCTGTGCAGGTGAGGGAAGCGCTGCGCCGAGGAGGGTGGCGGCAGTGGAGGCCAGGAATTCTCTGCGCGAGCGGTGCATGTAGATTTGGGGCATGTAGATCCTTGATGAAATCGGTCAGAGGTGAGTGTCGGGGCAGACTCTGCGAATTATAGTAGCCGGTTATAACAACCGGGCTTCGCGGAGCGTCATACTGGTCTCCGCTAGCTCCCGTGATTTACCCTTGCTGACAGTATGAATGCCGTAATCCGCAATCGATTTGTACTTGCCATTGCTCTGCCGCTGTTCTTCTCTGCCACTGCCGGAGTTGCGCAGCAATCCACTACCCCACAGAGCCCAGACTCCAAGCCAGTCCAGAAACCAGCAACGCCCTCGACTGACGATCTACCCGATGGGCCGACGCCGACGGCTGCGGCGCTCATTCATCCTAATGGGCCGACTGTGGTCTTCGATACGTCGATGGGACGCATCACCTGCCAGTTTTACGAGAAGGAGGCGCCCAAGACGGTGGCCAACTTCATTGCCCTGGCCGAGGGAACGAAGGACTGGGTCGATCCAACGACGCACAAGAAGATGCACGGGAAGAAGCTGTATGACGGCACGACGTTTCACCGTGTGATTCCGCAGTTCATGATTCAGGGTGGTGACCCAGCGGGTACGGGTATGGGCGACCCCGGTTTCACATTTGAAGATGAATTTGATCCAAACCTGAATTTTGATGTGCCCGGACGCCTGGCTATGGCTAACTCTGGACCGAATACGGACGGTAGCCAGTTCTTTATCACGGAGCAGGCATATGACTCGTTGAACCAGCACTACACGCTCTTTGGCCAGTGCGATGAGGATGGCGTTGCGGTTGTCAAGGCCATCTCACGGGTGGAGCGCGATGCCGAAGACAAGCCACTGACGCCGGTGATTCTGCGCAAGGTTACGATCGTCAAAGAAGGAGCTCCGATTCCGCCACCGGCTGCCGTACCGGCGACAGCGCCTTCGGCCAAAACCCAGTAACGACTCGATCTTGACCCAGTAACGACTCGATCTGGGTTGAGATCGCAAACCCGCATCAGATGCGTAGCCAACCTACGCACAGCAAGAGCAATTTGCAATCACAGAACAGGAGTTCTCATGGCACTTACGACTGGCACTTATGCCATCTTCAACACTACCGAAGGCAAGATTACGGTTCGCCTTTTCCCGGATGTGGCGCCAATTACTGTAGCTAACTTTGTTGAGCTTGCTGAGGGCAAGCGCGAGTGGACGCACCCGGTGACGGGAGTGAAGTCCTCGAACAAGCTTTATGATGGGACCATTTTTCATCGTGTGATTCCACAGTTCATGGTTCAGGGCGGCGATCCGGCGGGGACGGGCATGGGTGGCCCTGGCTATCGCTTCCAGGATGAGACAAAGGGTTCGCCGCACAAGTTTGATAAACCGGGCAAATTGGCAATGGCCAATGCCGGGCCGGGAACGAATGGCAGCCAGTTCTTCATCACCACGGCACCGACGCTGTGGCTGACGGGCAATCACACTATATTTGGGGAAGTGATCGAAGGGCAGGATGTTGCGGAGAAGATTACCGCAGTGCCGCGTAACTCGCAGGATAAGCCGCATAAGCCGGTGGTGCTTGAGTCGGTTGTGATTGAGCGCGTCGATTAGCTGTTGCATCGATCAGGGTCGTTCAGAAAGGCCGGGTTGTTCGCCATTCCTTGTAGTGGCAGCCCGGCCTTTTCGTTGGTGCGACGCTCATTGGTCCTTACAGTCTCTGTGGATGGAGACCGTAGCGAAATCAGTTCTCCCTTCTGCGTTCTCGATCGTTCGGTTGATGCCTGCGTTCAGCCAAGTGGATAGAGTCTAAGTCGAGATATTCACTTACGTTTTTTTCGGAGTTCAATTCTTGTTCAAATTTCTGGTGGCCGCAATTGTGCTGTGTTCTAGCGCCGCGCTTTCTCTGCAAGCACAGGACAACTTCTTTACCCGGTGGGAGAAACGAGCGACGCAGACCCAGTCGAAGCAGCCTTCGTGGTCGGTGCCTCTGGTTGCTCCGTACCCGATGCTGATCCAGGTTTTCCGCGCCGACTTCACGCGCCAGATAACACCGGCGCATACCGATACATGGAATTATGGGGCGAGCCGTGGGTTGAATCTTATCCCCGGTTTCAACAGTGAATTTGATTTTTACTATCCGCCGTATATTCAGCACAACGCCAAGGGCGTCAAGGATGGGTTTGGCGATGTTGGATTTCTAGGCAAATATCGGATCTTGTCGGCAAATGAAAAGCAGGGCAATTACATGCTTAGCGCGCAGGTTACGGCGACGATCCCGACGGGGAGCTATAGCAACGGAAGCACGGATGCCTCAGTTTCTCCCACGCTTCTTGCCGGGAAGGGCTTTGGGCGTTTCGACGTGATCTCTTCTTTGGGAGGGACACTGCCGACTGGAGATACAGTCAAGCTGGGCCGCAGCATGGCGTGGAACACGACAGGGCAATACCACCTGGGCAAGTATGTCTGGCCGGAGATTGAGTCAAATGCAACTTATTTTTACGGCGGGAAGAACGACGGAAAGATGCAGAATTTTGTGACGCCGGGCTTCACGTTCAGCAAGTTCAAATTTCATCCGAAGGACGCCAGCAGCCGGCCTGGTGTAGCTTTCGGAGCTGGTGAGCAGATCGCGACCTCGCATTTTCACACTTTCAATCACAACCTGGTGTTTACGAGCAGGCTGCTGTTTTGACGTTTTGAAGGAATCAGAGTTGAAACGGAAAGAGGTGCTGCGAAATTCGCAGCACCTCTTTGTTTTGGACGAGTGAGTCGTGACGGACTACAGCAGTTCCACAGTTGCTGTATACCGAAGCCTGGATGCCGAGTGGCTTTTTCCTTCAAGAAAAAGCCACCTTGAATAACGGCCAGAAACGGCTATATGTACTGTGAAACCGCTCTAGACGCCGATGACGGCGCAGAGTTCCTTGACGGCTTCGGCGCTCTTTTTGAGAGCGGCGTCTTCTTCGGCGGTGAGCTTGATCTCGATGATCTGTTCGAGACCGGCTGCGCCGAGCTTGCAGGGGACGCCGATGTAGTAGCCTTCGATGCCGTATTCACCTTGCAGATAGGCTGCGCAGGGGACAATCTTTTTCTTGTCCTTCAGGATTGCTTCGACCATCTCAACCGCTGCTGCAGAGGGTGCGTAGTAGGCGCTGCCAGTCTTGAGGTACTTGACGATCTCGGCTCCGCCATCGCGGGTGCGCTGGACGATTGCGTCGAGACGGTCTTTCGGAATCAGTTCGGTGATCGGGATGCCAGCGACGGTGGAATAGCGAGGCAGCGGCACCATGGTGTCACCGTGGCCTCCGAGAACAAAGGCCGTGACATTCTCAACGCTTACGTTGAGTTCTTCTGCGATGAAGGTGCGGAAGCGAGCTGAGTCGAGAATGCCGGCCATGCCGATAACGCGCTCGCGGTTGAAGCCGGACTGCTTGAATGCGGCCTGGGCCATGGCGTCGAGCGGGTTAGAGACGATGATGAGGATCGCTTCCGGCGAATGCGCGACAACTTTGCTGACAACATCGGACATGATCTTGTAGTTGGTGTTCAGCAGGTCGTCGCGGCTCATGCCGGGCTTGCGCGGAATGCCGGCTGTGATGACGACTATGTCAGAGTTGGCGGTGGCGCCGTAGTCGTTCGCGCCAGTGACGCTTACGTCGCGCTTTTCAATGGGCATGGCTTCGAGCAGATCGAGGGCCTTGCCCTGAGGGATGCCTTCGACGACGTCGATGAGGACGACATCTGCGAGTTCTTTGGCGGCGATCCAATGGGCCGCGGTTGCGCCTACGTTTCCGGCGCCTACGATGCTTACTTTCTTTCGCATGATTCTCCTTGTATCCGCTTCGCGCGAGTTACATGTTGGCGATGATCTTTGTTGCGAATTCGCTGGTGCCTACTTTAGTTGCGCCTTCTAACTGGCGGGCGAAGTCGTAGGTGACTGTCTTTTGCATGATGGTCTTTTCGAGGGAGTCTTCGACCAACTTGGCGGCTTCTTTCCAGCCAATGAATTCGAGCAGCATGACGCCGGAGAGGATGACCGATCCCGGGTTGATCATATCCTTGTCCGCATACTTGGGCGCAGTGCCGTGTGTCGCTTCGAAGACTGCGTAGCCGTCGCCGATGTTTGCGCCGGGAGCGATGCCGAGGCCGCCGACCTGCGCTGCAGCTGCATCGGAGATGTAGTCGCCGTTCAAATTCGACGTCGCGAGAACGCTGTAGTCTTCCGGACGGATGATGATTTGCTGGAAGATGGAGTCGGCGATACGGTCGTTGACGAGAATCTTCTTCTTCCACTGACCGTTGCCGTGGCTGGAGCCTATGGAATCGAGGACTGCCTTGACCTCCGCGTACAGTTCGGCGCGGAAGGCGTCGGTGCCGAATTCAAGGCCCGGTTCGATGAGAGCGGCGTTGTCTTCAATGCTGATGCCGGGGTTGGATTCGACGTTGCCGAGGATCCAGCTTTCGCGCTCGGTGACGGTCTGGTCACGGAACTCCTGGGTGGCCACTTCGTAGCCCCACTCGCGGAATGCGCCCTCGGTAAACTTTTGAATATTGCCCTTGTGAACGAGCGTGACGGTTTTACGGCCGGTTTCTAGTGCGCCTTTGATGGCTGCGCGGACAAGACGCTTGGTGCCGAAGACGGAAATGGGCTTGATGCCGACGCCGGAATCCTTGCGGACCTGTTTTTTGCCGCCTTTGAGCAGATCGTTATTGAGGAAGTCGATCAGCTTCGCCACGTCCGCTGAGCCTTGCTTGAACTCAATGCCGGAATAGACGTCCTCAGTGTTTTCGCGAAAGAGGAGGATGTCGAGCTTCTCGGGGTGCTTTACGGGCGAAGGCACACCGGAGTAATACTTAACCGGCCGCACGCAGCTATAGAGGTCGAGGATCTGACGCAGGGCCACATTGAGTGAACGGATGCCGCCGCCTACGGGCGTGGTGAGCGGTCCTTTGATGGAAACGCGCAGGTCGCGCGCCGCGTTTACGCTGTCGTCAGGCAGCCAGGTGTTGAACTGGCGGTAGGCTTTTTCGCCGGCGAAGATTTCAAACCACTTGATTGCGCGCTTGCCGCCGTAGGCTTTTTCAACGGCTGCGTCAAAAACCCGCTGGGAGGCTTTCCAGATGTCGCGGCCCGTGCCGTCACCTTCAATGAAGGGGATAATCGGGTTATCGGGAACCGTAAACTGTCCATTTGTATATTCAATCGGCGCGCCATCTGCCGGTAAAGCCAATCCGTTATAGCTGCTTTGCATTCCTGTGCCCGTGTCCTTTCGACGATTCTGATTGTTTTTTCAGCTTTTCATGGGGGTGAACTCGATCTGGAAGCCGAAACTAAAGGCTATCACCCTGAATTTACAGGTGGCAATTCAGGGCTGGTATCTGTGCTTCCGTCTTACTTATTCAGCCACGGGGGCGTATATGGCACTAGGGATTTCTCCAGCCAATCTCGATCTGCCGTGTCGACCGCATCCCCGATATCAACTTGATGTCCGCCCATTTCGATGAGCGCATTTGAAAGCTTGTGCAAGCGGAGCGGTTCCGATGTCGACCAAATTTCTCGCACGTGCGGGGGCGTCGCTGTTGCAACGTAGTATGCTTCCGAAATTTTTGTCACGTTGATTGCCATATGTCTCTCTATAGTGCCGTACCTGACTTCTTGCGCGAAAATGCAATGTTCACTTGCATCAAACCCTAAATTGATTCATCTAAAGTTGAAAAGGGTTAACTCACCTATGCGATAAACTCAGTGGTTGGAGCGATTGGGCAGAAGTGTGCGATTGAGCCGTGGAGAGATTGAGAAATGTCACTAGTTGCAAGCCAGAAGTCACGGAAGTACAAAGTCGGTCTGATTCAGATGAGCATGGGGCCTGATCCTGAGGCTAATCTGGCCTCGGCTCTTACTAAAATTCGCGAGGCTGCTGAACAGGGCGCGAACGTGATCTGCCTGCCGGAGCTGTTTCGCGCGCAGTATTTTTGCCAGCGCGAAGATACGAAGCTCTTCGATCTGGCGGAGTCGATTCCGGGGCCGAGTTCGAATGCGATTGCCGAGGTTGCGCGTGAGACGCGGACGGTGGTGATTGCTTCGCTGTTTGAGCGGCGTGCGGCGGGGCTGTATCACAACACGGCGGTTACGCTGCACACGGATGGCTCGGTAGCGAGCATCTATCGCAAGATGCATATTCCCGACGATCCGCTGTACTACGAGAAGTATTACTTCACGCCGGGAGATCGCGGATTTCAGGCGGTGGACACGGCGTTTGGCCGCATCGGGACGCTTGTTTGCTGGGACCAATGGTATCCCGAAGGCGCGCGTCTTACGGCTCTACAGGGGGCGGAAGCGCTGTTTTACCCGACGGCGATTGGCTGGCATCCGGCGGAGAAGGAAGAATTTGGCACGGCCCAGTATGACGCGTGGCAGACTATCCAGCGGGGGCATGCGATTGCCAACGGAGTGTATGTTGCGGGCGTAAACCGCGTAGGACACGAACAGGGCGATGTGCTCGGCAATAAGGTTGAGGGTAAGGGGCTTGAGTTCTGGGGAGGATCGTTTCTGGCGGATCCGTTTGGGCGGGTGATCGCGAAGGCTTCGCATACTGAGGAAGAGATTTTGATTGCAGAGATTGATCCGGCGCTGCTTGAGGATACGCGGCGGAACTGGCCTTTTCTGCGCGACCGGCGGATCGATGCATACGGCGGAATCACGAGCCGTTTTCTTGACCCGACGCCTGTGCTGGCGGAGTCGAAATAATTATGGCTGTTTTCGAAGGCCAAACGCCGCACGAGCTGGGCTATCGGATGCCTGCGGAGTGGGAGCAGCACGAAGGCACCTGGATTGGCTGGCCGCAGAACGCCACTGACTGGCCGGAGAAGTTTGCAGCGATTCCCTGGGTGTATGCCGAAATTGTACGGCTACTTTCGCAGCGCGAGCGCGTGCACATCCTGGTCAATGATGACTCGGTCAGGCGCCCGGCCGCGGGCATTCTGCGCAAGGCCGCGGCAAATCTGGATCGGGTGAGCTTTCATGTATGGGAGACGGATCGGGTGTGGCTGCGTGATTCCGGGCCTATATTCCTTCGCGATGCGACGGGTTCAGTCGCGATTACGGATTGGAAGTTCAATGCATGGGCTAAGTACAAGGACTGGAAGCTGGATAATAAAGTCCCTGGCCAAGTCGCGAAGCTGCTGAAACTCACTCGTTGGCAACCAATGGCTGGGAAACAACGGCTTGTGCTGGAAGGCGGCAGCATCGATGTGAACGGCGCAGGCACGATGATCACGACGGAGGAGTGCCTGCTGAGCGAGGTTCAGCAGCGTAATCCCGGAGTGAGCCGCGAGCAGCTTGAAAAGGCTTTTCGCGACTATCTGGGTATCGAGAAGGTGATCTGGCTGGACCGTGGTGTGGCTGGCGATGATACGCATGGGCATGTGGATGACATAACGCGATTCGTTGGCCCTTCGACGATTGTGACTGCGGTTGAACCGGATATTTCTGATTACAATCACGAGCCGCTGGCCGAGAATCTTGCACGGTTGAAAGCAGCGCGGACGCTGGATGGGAAGCAGTTCACGATTGTGGAGTTGCCTCTGCCGAGGCCGGTGGTTTTCCGTGGACAGCGTTTGCCGGCGAGTTATGCGAATTTCTATATTGCGAATGGGCTGGTGCTGGTGCCTACGTTTAATGATCCGAACGATCGGGTCGCGCTGGGGATTCTGGCTGAGGTCTTTCCGGATCGCGAGGTTATCGGGATTCACTCGGTGGATCTGGTGTGGGGGCTGGGAACGCTGCACTGCATGACACAGCAGCAGCCTGCATCTTCGGCAGCGACCGCCGACTGATGGAAAATGTAAGAATAATAGATAAGAATGACCGATCTCGATTACTTACAACTTGCTCTGGATGAGGCGATTGCTGCCGGGCAGTCTGGCGAAGTGCCGGTAGGCGCAATCATTGTGCAGAGCGGCGAAGTGCTGGTGCGCGCGCAGAATCGAGTGCTGCGGGACAATGATCCTACGGCGCATGCCGAGGTGGTGGCGTTGCGGGCGGCGGGGCAGGCGCTGGGCAATCATCGGCTAGGTGGCTGCACGATGTTCGTTACGCTGGAGCCTTGTTCGATGTGCGCCGGGGCGCTGGTGCATGCCCGGCTGGACCGCGTGGTGTACGCAACGGCTGATCCCAAGGCTGGGGCGGCGGGATCGGTGCTTTCGGTGATCAACCATCCGAGGTTGAATCATCAGATGCAGTTGGATTCGGGGTTGCTGGCTGCGGAATCGAGTGAGTTGCTGCGGGCTTTCTTTCGCGAGCGGCGGTAAAACAGATTCGGGCTATTAGCTCTCATATTCTCGTGAGGGACCGGATTCGCTCGGCATGTTCCGGCCATTGGGCTGATAACTCCGCATAACTTCCTCTTGTGTAGTCGTTGAAGTCGAAGCCGGGGTAGACGGAGCAGCCGAGGAGCGCTAGCTGGCCGTCGCCGATGAGTTGTGTGCCTTGCCAGACCTCCGCCGGGACCGTCAATTGCACATGTTGTCCTGCCGCGAGGTCTGGACCCAGTACTACGGTCTTGCTTTTGCCGCCGGGCCAGAGTTGCAGCATCTCGACGGGATCGCCGAGGTAGAAGTGGAAGATTTCATCGGATGTAAGCCGGTGCATCTCGGAGAAGGTTCCTGCTTCGAGAAGGTAGTAGATGGTCGTGCCTGCAGATCGTTTGCCACGTGCCGTTTCAACGGTTAACTCCGAAGTGTAGGTGCGGCGGAAGAAACCTCCTTCTACCGGATGCGCTCTCAGGCGGAGCAGTTCTTTGATCTCGTCGGCCGTCATGGTGCGATTTTAGAGCAAAATCTGAGAAAAACAGATCCCCATTCGACTTCGCTCAGGGCAGGCTTTCACTCCGTTAGGATGACAAAAACATTTGGGGCGAGCTTTCGAGACAGGATGCTAAAGCCATTCGCCAATTACGGGAACTGAACTACAGGCTAGAATGGGAGATATGCAGGTTCTTTTGTATTCCGCTCCGTGGTGCCGCGACTGTCGCGAGACAAAGCGTTATCTGGATACGCACGGTATCCCCTTTACTGAGATCGACATTGAGGCTGATCCTGCTGCCTCTGCCGAGGTATTGCGCCATGTTGGCAAGCGGGCGATTCCGCAGCTGGTGCTGGATGGGGAGTGGTTTCAGCCGTATAAGCCGGGGCGCGGGATTCTCTATGACGAGCTTGATATGAAGTTTGGCATCAACACGCGATTGTAGGCCAATCACTTTAGGCGGAAGTACGGGATGGGAGAGGATAGAGCGGGCTTTCAGCCCTTTGCTCTCTTTTCTGGTTCTGCGACCCAGGCCGATGGCCTGGGCTGGGATGGTTCGCGCCTTTGGCGCTGGGTGGAGATCGAGCATCGGGACAGCTCGATCGCTTTGTCCCTGGCCCGTACAATAAAGGGTTGTCGCTTTTGGGCTGGCAAGGGGAGAGGTTCTATTTGATCGATCGTTATACGCTGCCCGCGATGGGGCGCATCTGGACAGAGGAAAACAAATACACTTGCTGGCTTCAGGTGGAGTCGGCGGCAAGCACTGTGCTCGCTGAGGATGGAGTGATTCCGGATTCGGCAGCTGAAGCCATCGCCACGCGGGCGAGTTTTGACGTCGCGCGTATTCAGGCGATTGAGGCTGAGGTGAAGCACGATGTGATTGCCTTCACTACAGCGGTGGCCGAGAGCCTGAAGGCGCAGGGGCTGGATGCCGAGTCGCGATGGCTGCATTATGGGCTTACTTCGAACGATGTTGTGGACACGGCGCAGGCTTTGCAGGTGAAGGAAGCCGCGGCGCTGATTCGCGTGGCGCTGGTTGATTTTATCGGGGTGCTGAAGCGGCGCGCGCTGGAGTTCAAGGACACGCCGACGATCGGGCGCACGCATGGGATTCATGCGGAGCCGACGACTTTTGGATTGAAGATTCTGAACTGGTTCGCCGAGATGGAGCGTAATCTTGTGCGCTTTGACGCCGCGGCGGAAGACATGCGCGTGGGCAAGTTGTCTGGCGCTGTGGGAACCTTTGGGCACTTGAAGCCGGAGCATGAAGAGCGCATCTGCGCAAAGCTGGGGTTGAAGCCTGCACCGGTGGCGACGCAGGTGATTCAGCGGGATCGCCATGCGGCGTTTATCTCTGTGCTGGCGCTGATTGGGTCATCCCTCGATAAGATCGCTACCGAGGTCCGGCATTTGCAGCGGACTGAAGTGCGCGAGGCGCAGGAGTATTTCAGCGAGAAGCAGAAGGGCTCTTCTGCGATGCCGCACAAGAAAAATCCCATTACGAGCGAACAGATCAGCGGGTTGGCGCGGGTTTTGCGGAGCAATGCGCAGGCGGCGTTCGAGAATATTCCGCTGTGGCATGAGCGGGATATTTCGCACTCATCGGTTGAGCGGGTGATCTTTCCGGATTCGACGATACTGACGCACTATCTGTTGAACAAGACGACTTCACTGATCGACAAACTGCTGGTGTATCCGGCGCGCATGCTGCGCAATCTGGAGAGCACGGGTGGGCTGATTTTTTCGGGACAACTACTGCTCGATCTTGCTGAGGCGGGCATGATGCGGGAGGATGCGTATCGGCTGGTGCAGGGCCATGCGATGCGTGCGTGGAAAGAGGATCTGGTCTTTCGCGATGAGGTTGCGCGGGATGCGGAGATCAGTGCGCTGCTGTCTGCAGAGCATCTGGCAAAGACCTTTGATATGACGCGGCAGTTGGGGAATGTGGATGCGATCTTTTCGCGGGTGCTTGGAAAGTAGTTTTCGCATCGGAGCAGAGAGCGATGAACAGAATAGCTTTTACATGGAATGAGGCGAGCCCGCTTGCATCGGAGCTTTTGCGGCCGATTCACAAGCTTTCCGTGGAGTCCATCTTTCCTCAATGTGGAATTTGTTGCGTAACGCTGTGGAGAGCGGATGGATCGGGAATTGAGCTCTGCAACACAATGCATGACGTTGCTGAAAGAACAGAAGTAGGCGCTCTCCGATTTAAAAGAGTCGTTGCCCTACCTACGTACGAATGCATCTTGGAGACGATTGATTTAGATTCTGTATTCCAACACGAGCTAAAGATCTCAAAGCTAGTAATAGAAGAGTCAGGAACGCAAGCGGAATCTGGAATCGAAATTACGGCTGGGGATGGGAGCACAATCGTAATTGTGGCCAGCGGTTTTCCCTGTAACTTAGAAGTGCAAGGAGTGAGGGTATCCGCCAAGCTTAATGGTTCTGAATATCCTCTGGACGAATATTTGAGAGAGCCAATCACTGCACCTGCTTCAATGTCTTGAGAAAGTTGAGGAGCTCAAGGTGTTTCCTCAAAATTTGACTATTGCCATGACTGGCGCCTCCGGCAGCGTATTTGCACGAGAGCTGTTAATTGCACTTGAAGCTGATCAGCGTGTTGCAAAGGTGAATTTTCTTCCCTCTGAAAACTCGCTACGCGTGTTGGCCGAAGAACTGCAAATCAGTGGACGAAGTGGGTTGTTAGAGAAATTGCTAGGCCATGCATCGACCAAGGGAACGCAATTGTCAGATGTGGATATCGGCGCATCGATCGCCAGCGGCAGCTATCCATCAAGTGGAATGATCGTGCTGCCATGCAGCATGGGCACGCTGGCATCGATCGCCCATGGCCTCGCTGAAACGCTGATCGCACGCGCGGCGGATGTCACGTTGAAGGAGCGGCGGCCACTGATTCTGTGCGTGCGTGAGACGCCCTTCAATCGCATTCATCTGCGCAATATGCAATTGGCTTCGGATGCCGGGGCGGTGATTTTTCCAGTGATTCCGGCTTTCTACAATCATCCTGTGGATTCGACAGAGATGGCGCGGCAGTTTGTGTGCCGCGTGCTGGCGCATATCGGGCTGCCGCAACCAAACGCCTATATCTGGAAACAGGGCGAGTAGCGCCGCCATCTGTTCGTTCGGATGAGAACCTACCAGTCAGAACTACTCGCCAGCCATCATTCCCTGGCTTGCCGCCTGTTTATAGCCGCTGCTGCCCAGGAACTGAATCATTGCGGGTCCGAATCGGTCTGTGCAGTTTGCCGGGGCGGAGTGACCGCATCCGGCCGCGATTACGAGCCGCGAATGAGGGATCAGTGAATGCATGGCCCAACCCTCACGCAGTGGAGTGATGCGATCCAACTCTCCCCAGAGAATGAGGACGGGCATTCTGAGTGAAGGCAGATCATCGTCCATGACATCTTTGGCAGTCATCATCGAGGCCAGGGCGCGCTTGGTGACCCAGGCGTAGTTGGCCGAAACCCGAAGCATATCCAAGGCGACAAATCTGGGCACGGCGGGAGGATGAGGCATCAGCATGGCCCCCAGATGCTCAAGCTCGGCCGGCGTTGTAGGAGTAAAGAGCCGACTGTCAAACTCGGGTGGCATCTTCAAACCTGCGCTGTCCATGAGTACCAGGCGATTGACTCGCTCCGGATGATCGACGGCAACCTTCTGGGCGATCCATCCCCCCATGGACCAGCCAGCAAGATCAACCTGTTTAAGCCCGACGGCGTCGAAAAATTCGACTACAAGCTGGGCCTGATCTTCGATGGAATAGCTTGCATTGCGAGGTTCCTCGGACTGTCCAAAGCCCAGCAGATCGGGAGTGTAGACGCGGTAACCAGCCTTTTCAAGATGCGGGGCCAGATTGGCGAAGTCTTCGGATCGTCCACCAAGACCATGCACCAAGACGATGGGTTCCCCATCGACGGGTCCGCGAACATAGTAATGAATGCGGTGCCCATCAATTAAGACTTGATGACTTTCGACTCCAGCTATCCGCAAGCGTAACTCTTGTATCTCACCAAATACCCAGGTGGGATGGGTGTATATAACTGACCCAGAAACTCCTATGAAAAGGAAAAGGCCTAAAGAGAGCCACCAGAAGAATCTTTTCGTGAACATGAGAACCCTGCCTCCTGTGCCATTTGCCATCCTTTTTCGATGACCTGCACAGTAATGGTTTCAAGCGAGTAGACATTCTTATCAATCCACTCGGCACGACTAACCCAGGCAACTTCTGATGCATCACTCGACGGACTAAGCTCTCCGCCGATAACCCGACACCAGTAATCCACTACCACATAGTGGTAACGAACCGGGGCATCTATATCGCCGCTAACTCTATAGATGCGATCTATGACATCGACGATAGCTTCTGGTGTAACAAAGAGACCAGTTTCCTCAGTTATCTCGCGCTGAACGCCCTCTCGCAGAGATTCACCAAGTTCAATAAGGCCACCAGGAATGGACCATTCACCCTTGCGAGGCTCGGTTCCGCGGCGAATCAAGAGAACACGACCAGTGTCGTCCACAACGACTGCGCCGACGCCTACCAAAGGAGTTGCAGGGAATTCCCGTCGAGTCACGTCGCTAACCCATAGACGCCGGAGTGGCTGATTTCGCTCATAACTGATCTGATACTGGCTCTGGTACGGTCGAAAAATATGGGTAGCAAGTCTTATCGGCCTCTGCTGTTGAGGAGCTTCAAGGCAAATTCAAATAAAGGCTACGGTATGTCGTGCATGGCGAGTTCAATGGCGTAGGTTTGCTTGCCGTCTCGCTCCGCATAGGCCCAAAGGCCGTGGAAGTTGTCACGTAACTCCGGATGCAGTTTCAACAGGCCGCTCATAACGGCAACGGCTTCAGCGCGGGCTGCTACGGGTTCTGTAAGCCCCGTGCTTTCATAGGTCAGCCCGATATCCGCGTTGTGGAGCGTGGTATCGATATGCAGAGCGGTGATCCTCCAGGATTTGCCTCCCGCTGTTGCACTGGGAATCGTGAGGGGAAGAGATTCGGAGGGGTTGGGGCCGAGCTGCGACTGCTCACGGTTCAGCTTCTCCAGGTTCGGAGTGGAGATGAAATCAACCGGAAGCAGGAGCGAGCGGGAGGCATCGTAGGTGAACCACGCGCTCCAGAGGGCCTTTTTGTTGGCCAGCTCACGCGCGTGTGTCCAGTACCAGACTCCGTCATGTCCGTCGATTGCGCCTTCGCGGGCGAAGATGCCGCCCAGCTTCCAGGCGCCGCCTGCTGTGATGTCTGCGCCGAGAAGGAGTGCCATTTGTCCGGCCATGGGTGAGCCGGGGAAATCGGCGATCATGAGGGCGTATTTGCCCGGCGGCAGGTTGCGCAGGTTGATGGTCACCGTCAGGGTGTTATCGCTGTTGGTGCAGAAGAACTGAGTGTCCTGAGGGCCTTTCAAGTCCGTGGCGTCGAGCAGGTAGGATGTGCGCCAGTGGAGTTGGCCGCCTTTAAGCAGGGGCGCCGCGGTCTGGACTACACCGCGAATTGCCTCGAAGTCACCGAGAACTGCGGGCAGAAGGGAAGCGCGAAGGTTGTCAAAATTCTGTCCCGTCACGGTACCGACGATGGAGGTACCAGCGGCGATCAACACGTCGTGATCCGCGGGTTGCATCTGGCTTTCGGTGACGCAGCTGCTTGCCCAGGCATGGGCTCCCCCGATAAGCAGAAAGACAAGCAAGAGAGGTGCAAACAGGAGGGTTGCAGCCCTGCGAAAGCGGGAAATTATCCGGATCGGCGTTGGCGCGTTTCTAATAAGTCCCACCCTGGCTCCTGTTTTGATACGACTACGCTGACCTTGGGTCGGTGAGCGTTCTCCGGACATTGATAGTCTAGTACAGTGGGAGCTGAGGCTGTGTTCTCGCCTTGGCGGACTCAGGGAGTCGGTTGATGGTGTTGATTCCAATTCAATTCCGGTGCGCAGGTTTGGCTGGTGTGGTGATCGCTGCGGGCTTGTTCGGGACGCGTGGAATTGCTCAACCTGCGCCGCAGAACGCCACCTCTGTAAACACACCTGGAAGCGTTCAGCACACCAGCAAAGTTCCTGATACGAAGACTGCGCACACCAGCAAGCATCGGACAACCAAGGCAACACCTCAGCCCGATCCGGCGGTCGCAACCCGGCCTCCCGATCCGCCACCGCCAGACTGGCCGGCAAATGCCCAGGCCAAGCCGGCATCGGTTGGCTGGAATGGACGGCAGCTGAGCGTTGCGGCTACGAATTCCAGCTTGAAGCAGGTACTCCAGCAGATCTCCAGCGCCACTGGCGTCAAGGTTGAGGGGGCAGGGGGCGACGAACGTATCTACGGAAGTTATGGTCCGGGGCCTGCGCGCGAAGTGCTGAGCGAGCTGCTTGAGGGCTCTGCCTATAACGTCTTGATGATTGGTGATCAGGGAGAGGGTACGCCGCGAGAGCTGGTGCTGTCTTCCAAAGGTGGCCGAGGGGCGGCGGCGGCTCAAGGCCAGCCCGGAGCGGTTCAGCAGAACCAGAACGGGGATGACGACGCACAGGAAGACATCGAGCCCCAGGAACAACCGGAGCAGCCCCAACGTATTTTGGCGCCTCCCGGGGGGCCTCCTCAAGGCCCGCCTCAGGGCGGAGAGGGTCGTACTCCTCAACAGATGATCCAGGAAATGCAGCAACGCCAGCAACAAATGCAACAGCAGCAACAGCAGTTGCAACCGGGCGTGCCGCCACCGAAGGAATAGAGGCTCTCCTGATTCCAGGATGGGCCGGCATTCCAAGACCATTGACCCGATTCTCGTGTGAGAACCCGTCTGCCACGACGACTGGGTGACGCGTCCTGACGGGCGATAATTCAGGGGTGACTATCGCGCAAATTGGAAGCGGGCTGTTCGCTCTATCTGTCTGGCTGCTCGCGGCGGGATGGTTTTGGCAGCTCTTTCTATGGATGAGGAATGCCGGCGAAGTTGCTGATCTCACACGGCTTCCATCCTATGATCTGCCTATGCTGAACCAGGACGCGAATCTGCTCACGGTTATCGTTCCTGCCTGCAATGAAGAAGTGAGTATCGCTGATACGCTGCGGTCGCTGCTTGCCTCCGAGGGAATTTGCCTGCGGATCATTGCGGTGAATGATCGCTCGACTGACCGGACCGGCGTGATCATGGAACAGGTAGCCGGGAAACAAGCTGCCGAGCAATCTCTCAATAATAGTCTCGGGCATGAAATTCAAATAATTCATATTAAAGAGCTTGCATCTGGATGGCTGGGAAAGCCGCGTGCTCTTGCTACTGCTGCTCTCCTAAGCCAGTCCGACTGGCTACTCTTCACAGATGGGGACGTTCGATTTGCGCCGGAAGCGGTTTCGCTGGCTCTGCGATACGCTCAGGCCGAACGAGTCGATCACCTTGTGTTGATGCCGGACTGGACAATGGAGAGCCATGGAGAGGCGGCGATGCATGGGGCGCTGCACGCTCTGTCGACCTGGACGCTGCACCTTTGGCGGGTTGCTGACCCTGAGGCGCGGGAGTTCCTGGGGGTGGGAGCATTCAATCTTGTTCGGCGAGAGGTGTATGAAGCGCTGGGCGGATTTGAAAGCTTGCGGATGGAAGTGCTCGAGGATCTTCGTTTTGGCTGGATGGTGAAGCGCGCCGGTTACCGGCAGCGAGTTGTGCTCGGACCGGGTCTGGCCGCGGTTCGATGGTCTGTTGGGGCGTGGGGAGTTGTCCGGAACCTGGAGAAAAATTTGTTTGCTCTCTACCGGTACAACGTGGCGCTTGCTCTTCTGGCAGGTCTTGGGCTGGTGGTGCAGATAAGCTGGCCGATTCTGGCAATCGTGGAGGGGGGTCTGGCCCGCGTTGGTGGAATTCTGGTTTATCTGGCGATCTTCGGGATTTACCTAGTCAGCCGTCGGGTCACGCGAGTCCCGGCGGGATATGTACTGGTTTATCCTTTCGCTGCTGGCTTGTTCCTCTTCGCCTTGTTGCGCTCGATTGTGCTGACGCTTTTCCGCAATGGAGTGGTTTGGAGGGGAACTTTATATCCGCTGGCGGATTTGCGCGCCCGCGCTGGGCGGTTTTGGTAGTGCCTGATCGACCGCATCTGTCACTTGAAATGAAACTTCTCAAATAGTTCATTTACATAAAGTTATTTCGATTTATGGGTGGCCTCTCGATCCGTCGTGTCCATGAAGCTGCGATGGCGGCCTGAGGACACCAAGTTGGGATCGTGAATGGGCTCGCGATCGCTTTGCCCGGAGAATCCGTGGAGGAGTTTGGGATTGGGCCGGAACTTCTCAGGACCACCGTTGAACTGGCGTACGTGGGTGAGCACGATTCCCAGTCGTCCGTGCGTGGTCCTGACGATGCCTCGAACCTTTACGTCGCGTCCGCGATAGTGGTTCAACTCGCCGACGTCGTCACGATCCTCTGCGAGGCTGATGATTGTGAACCGGCATGCATCGTCCGGGAGGTCGGCCGGGCATAAGTCCAGAAACCGCGTGCCGTTTGCCAGCTCAACGACGTCGTAGACGTGAGCGCTGATACAGACGTCCTTGTCTGGTTGCTGAGCCGCTGCTTCTGTGGAGGCACAGACGGGGCCTGAGGGTTTCTTGTGGGACTGGGCATTTGCGCCCTGCGAACTATCAGAAGCTTGTACCTGGGTGCCGGTTTGGGCTTGCCCGTGGAGATGGGCGGGAAGGATCAAGGCGTAGATCAGCAACACTGTCAGGCTGACAATCGAAATCAGGCTGACAATCGGCGCAGGCCGTTGCAACTCGCAGCGGGACATTCGGTTCTCCAAAAAACGAGAGGTGCGAAAAGTGATTCGAAGGTATGCAGACAGGCTACTTCGAATGCACAAAGAAAGTCCATCGATTGAAGCGGCCGCAGGGATGCCATCAATCGACGCCCGTCAACGAGCAGGGTTGCTGCACGTCTAATCCAAAAAGGCTCATCTAGAATTTCGCCGTCTGGACATCTATGAAAATTTTCACCAAGACTATCCTCTCCGCTTTCGTAACTTCACTTCTCACAAGCGCAGTCGTTTACTCGCAGCAGACGGCTGGGGATGCTTCAATGACCACTCTGAAGGTCCAGGTGCGCGAAGTGATTCTGCCGGTTACGGTGAGGGACAAGAACGGTCACATTGTCTCTGATCTCAAGCGTGAAGACTTTGTTTTAGAACAAGATAGCCGCCCACAGGTCATTAAGAGCTTTAGCCATGAAAGCAACCTTCCATTTCGGATTGGCTTGCTGGTAGATACCAGCCGCAGCACCGAAAGCGTGCTGCCCGCGGAACGCACGGCGACGGGCAAGTTCATTGACCAAATGCTGGTGCAACCGGGGGATAAGGCGTTTCTGTTGCACTTCGATCACCAGGTCGAGCTGTTGCAGGACTTCACCTCGGCGAAGGCGAAGCTTCATCATGAACTCGACGAAATGACCCCGTCGCGCGAATCCGGAGAGTCAGGTGGCGGAGGAGATCCGGATGATCACAGCAGCCGGCATCGCGGGGGCACGCAGATGTATGACGCTATCTACCTGGCATCGAATGAAATCATGCTTAAGGAGCCCGGCCGCAAAGCGCTGATAGTGTTGTCGGACGGGGTTGACCGTGGAAGCAAGGAATCGCTGAACGACGCCATTGATGCTGCGGAGAAGGCGAATGTCTCTGTCTACACGGTCTATTTCAAGGGTGAGGAAGGTCATCAGGATTCAGGGATGAGGCAGGGCCGATCTGGCGGAGGCTATCCGGGTGGCGGTGGACGCTATCCCGGAGGTGGCGGCGGTTACCCCGGCGGCGGGCGAGGCGGCCAGCGTCCGGGTGGCGAAGTTCAGCACGCTGACGGGAAGAAGATACTTGAGCAGATTGCCACCCGGACCGGAGGGCACTTCTTCGAGGCCAAAAAGAAGGATAGTTTCGACGAGGTCTATGCGCAGATCAGTGAGGAACTACGCGGTCAGTATTTGCTGACCTATACGCCCGACAAGCCGGTGAGCAAGGACGATTCAGATGGCTTTCACAAGATTTCGCTGAAGGCCAAGAACGACAAGTTGATTGTGACTACGCGTGAGGGGTACTACGCCGTGGATTGAGCGTTACGCGGCCGGGCATTCCACACAGGGCTGCCCATGCCGCGTCTGATGAGTGCCTGCGATCAGAATTGACTCCAGGCCGACAATCTTCAGCAATTCGAGAACATGCGGCGACGGTGCGACAATTGAAAAATCCTTACCGGCCTGAACCGAGCTGCAATAGAGGGTAATGAGAGCGGCAATGCCTGCGGCGTCGATGCGCTCCACTGCGGAGAGATTCAGCGCGATGGACTCCTGCTTCACACGAGGAAGCAGTTCGCGCATGATCTGGGCTTCGGTGCCGCGCACCAATTCGCAATTTACCGGAATGACGGCAGCGATTGAGTTTCCCGAATATTTTCCAGTCAAGGCATTAGTAGAAAAAGGCGGTACAGTCATAAAAGTCCTCCTAAACGGACTGGCGATGTTGGCAATCATGTGATTCCGTCGCATTCCCGTTCGTGAGAATAGATACGCAAAGATGCCACTCACCAGTTCCATTCCGTTAGATTCTCGTGAGACCCCTTCGGATCCAGAGATAGTTGCGCCAATTGCGATTACCCAGGACTGGGTCCGGGAACTGGCAGTCCAGGCGGGGTTTACGGAAGCGGGAATTGTGCGGCTTCCTCATGCCGAGGCGGAGCGGGACGAGGCCCGTTTTGCCCAGTTTTTGGAAGAAGGCCGGGCTGGAAGCATGCATTACCTTGCCCGCCGCGACGATCAGGATCGGCTGGTGCGCGGTCGTGTCGATGTGCCCTTTCCGTGGGCGCGCTCGATTGTGGTTTGTCTCACGGGCTACAACGCCGAGGCCCCCCTTTCGACTGACGCATCTGATGCCGGTGCGGCATGGATTGCCCGGTATGCCTGGTCGGGGCGGAAAGGGGCGGATGGTGCTACGAGGCCGAGCGATTATCACACGGTACTGCTCAAGCGCCTGCGGGACATGGAATCGAAGATGCGCGCGACAGTTGGCGAATTTGAAAGCCGCGCCTATGTCGATACCGGGCCGGTTGTCGAGCGCTCAGTGGCTCGCGCTGCCGGGTTGGGATGGACGGGGAAGAATACCTGCCTGATTCATCCCAAGCTGGGGAGCTGGAATTTCCTGGCGGTAATCGTGACTTCGCTGGAGCTGGCTGAGGAGTCGGCGCCGCTTAGTGTTCCGGACCGCTGCGGAAGCTGCCGCCGCTGCATCGATGCCTGCCCGACCGGTGCGCTGACAGAGCCGTACAGGATGGATGCGACGCGCTGCATCTCCTACTTGACGATCGAGCATCGCGGCGAGATTGCTGAAGAGTTGCGCGCGGGGATGGGGCGCCAGGTGTTTGGCTGCGACATTTGCCAGGACGTTTGTCCCTGGAATCGCAAGGCGCCGATAGGCGTTGATAACGATTCAGATCTCGCTCCAAGGCGTGAGCTGATCAACCCTGATCTTGAATGGCTTGCCGGACTGGAGCTGGCTGATTTTGAACGCCTCTTCAACGGATCACCGATTCGTCGTGCAGGCTTTGCCGGGTTGCGCCGTAACGTGGCGATCGCCATGGGGAACAGCGGATTGACGCGCTTTCTGCCCTGGCTGCAACGCTGGGCTCAGGATCCTGTCAGTCCGGATCCTGCCGGTCCAGATGCAGCAGTAAACTCCGGCGGCCATGACCAGGCAAACTCCGCGGCTCTTCGCGAGGCTGCACACTGGGCGCTTGATCGAATCACGCAACGAGGCCTGCGCGCCGAATCGCAGCGATGAACCCGTGGGCGGTGCAAGGCACCTCCGTCGCCCAGAAATATCAATCTTTATGCGGGCTTTATGCGGGTCGAGTTACTTCTATTGCATTCAACCCCTTTGGTCCCTTTTGCAGCTCGAATTCAACCGCTTCTCCTTCGGTCAGCGAGCGATAGCCGTCCGCGAGAATTGCGGAGAAATGGACGAAAACATCCTCACCAGTTGATCGCTGAATGAATCCGTATCCTTTTGCTCCGTTGAACCACTTCACTATGCCTTGTTCTTTCACTCCCACTCTCCTTGGTTTGGTGCTGAAGAAAGGTCACTGCCTCTGAAGATCGTTGGTTGTTACCTCTGATTGCAGAGACACGGAAAGCCACCGTTGGATCCCATCAGGGGACTTTGCGGCGGCTCGAAGTGTTTCTCGTGATGTCGTCTTGCCCGCGCCGAAAAAATGAAGGATGGTGCCAGGTAAAACGGCTGTCCTGCGGTGCAGCCTGAATGTCTTCTGTGCTTTGGTTATGTCAGGATTCTTACAAAATTGCAAGAAAAAACCTTATCGGCAATCCCGCGCGCACGGGCGAGAGTAGCGTATTGTGCAGTGTTTATGCGGGGAAAATCGAAGCTCTGGTAGCATTGTAGGTAAGAGTTCGCGATGACAGCCATTTCAGCATCCGAGACTGAGACAGGCGCTCAGCCTCAGAAACAATTTCAAAACGAGAACCTGCCGGGCTCTGAAACTGCTCCCGCGCGCGCGGCGGATGAGGGGCCTTTGCCCATCTATGGGTTTCAGTGGAAGCGGGATGGGAAGGTGTTACTGCACTATCTGCTGGATAGCGAAGTGCATACGTTTGCCTTTAGTGTTTCGGCCAACGCAATCCTCTCATTTATCCCATTCATCGTGATGCTGTACACCATCGCCCACAGCGTCTTTCATTCTCAGCCTATGGTTGACGTGATCGGGGACATGGTGAAATACCTGTTGCCTTCGAATCAGGATTGGGTAGCGCAAAACCTGGCGGCAGTTGCTGCACGGCAGGGTGTCCGGCTCTTTTCTCTGCTGATGATTCTAATTTCGTGCACCGGCATCTTCCTCCCACTTGAGGTGGCGCTTAATCGATCCTGGGGAGTCGCGCAAAGCCGCAACTACCTGATGAATCAGCTATTGGCGCTAGGACTTGCGTTGTGGATGGTGATCCTGGGGCTGGTGAGCGTACTCTTGAATGCAGGGGAGCGATGGGTGCTGACGATGTTTTTCTTCGGCCACATCGATAACTTTGTCTTCCGCCTCATCAGTGAAGCGTGGCTGGTGCTTTCGACGGCCGTAGCCGGGATTCTGTTCTTCTTTTCAATCTATTGGCTGCTGCCGAACCGTAAGCTGCCGCCACGGCCGGTTTTGCGTGTCGCGATCATCACCGGGTTGCTCTGGGTAGGAGCGAAATACCTGTTCGTGGCGCTGCTGCCGCGGCTGGACCTGCGGGCGCTGTACGGTCCATTTTCGGTTTCAGTAGGGCTTCTGCTTTGGGCTTATGCGTCGGGTCTGCTGCTCTTTGCGGGAGCCCAGTTCAGCGCCATGCGCCACAAGAGCCGCGACGTCTCAAGGCTTTGAGTGGATGAACTGGAAGAACTCGCCCACGCTGCGATGTTGAGCCAGCGGGTGTCGGAGCGAAAGGTCGGCTTTGACCGCGTAGCGATTGCGCCGTCCCTCTTTGGTGACGGACAAATAGCCTGAGGCCGTGAGATCTTCAACGATACGCTGCACCGCGCGCTCGGTGATGCCGATCTCCGAAGCCAACTCCCGCATACGGACGTCCGAGGTTTTGGCGATCAACAAGAGTACATGGGCGTAATTGGTGAAAAAGGCAAATCCCTGAAATGAGGAATCAACACTCTGCTGCGCATCGTTCATTACTAAGGTTCCTATTCAGCCGAGGTTCAGAGAAGGTTTACCGGAAGCGACAAAACTCGCAAGGATTTCTTCTGCGAGAAAATCTACGGAGCCTCTGCGAGCGCTGTGGTGATACTGCTCTGGTCTCGTTTTAGTCAAGTTAAACGCGAGCTTTGATTCGCGTATGAAATCTCAGGTTACGACAGGCGCGCGAACATTCTGGCCGTGTCCGGCCAAAATTCACAGGGAAACCCCAACTACCTGTCAAGAATTGCCGTGTAACAACAAATTGGTGGTCAAATTCTGGGGAAAAAAGAAAACATGCTCGTGGGCTATTTCAATAATTATTACAGTAATTTTATTCTCAATGGAATCAAAGTGGCTATTCCACATTACGAAAGAAACTAGTCCTAATATTCGAGTAGTAATCGTCGGGGTGGGATGGAATTGACGGCGCCTACTGCGCGAGAAAAGCTTTGACGGCGATACCATTCGGCTGCCTGCCGGTCGGTAGCAATGTGAAGAGTGATTGGGTGCTGGTGCGGATCACTGCCAGGTCGCCGGAGCGGGCGTCGACGGCAAACAGAAGGTTGCCTTCGGTTGAAAAAGCCAGAGCATCCGGGCCGTCGCCGACGTGGATCGATCCGGATCGTTTGCCGTCATCGATCGAGTAGACGGTTACTTCCTGAGAACGGAAGTTACTCACATAGAGCAGAGAATTGTCGTTACTGACTAATCCGCGGACAGGGTGCGAACCCATCAGGTAGGTTCCGCTGACGTCGTTGAAACTGGTGCCGACTTCAGAGACTGAGTCGGAATCAAAATTGGAGGAAAAAAGTTCGCCACCGTCGGGCTTGAGCGCCAGATGCACCGGCGAGCGGCCTACATCGAGCAAAGCCTCGACCGCATCGGGCCTTGCTTCGGTGTGGTTCGACTTGCTGGCGTCGGCGCTTCGGGCCAGGGCAATGGCCATGATCTTGTGGCTTCCTGTGCAGGCGACGAAGGCTTTGCTGGAGTCGGGGAGAATGACCGCGTCGGTAGCTCCCGGGCAGCCTGGAATCAGAGCGCGCGTGCGCAACAGCGCGGGGTCGAGGATGCTGACCGTGTTTGCTATGCGATTCGTCACAACCAGCGACTTACCATCGGGGGAGATGCGCGCCAGACCTGGTCCCTGCCCGGTGGCGATGTCTGCGATTTCCTTGCGCAGTTTGAGGTCGATGATCGAGACCGAATCTGATCCTGAATTCGCTACATAGGCCAGATCTCCGCCCGGGTCAACCTCGACGAAATAAGGTTTGCGACGGACCGGGATGGTGGCTACGACTGCGTTCTTTTCAGTATCGATGACGGAGACCGAACCGTTGCTCGAGCTATTGAGCTGTCCGGAGTTCACGACATAGACTTCGTTGCCCTTGGGATTGGCTGTTACGCCGGTCGGATTTTGTCCTACCTGAATCTCGCGATCGAGGCGAACATTAACCACATCGAAAACAGAGACGGTGTTACTGCCTCCGTTGGTGACATAGGCGAACTCGCGATAATTGGCCGGATGTTCAGGAAAATCGTGGTTCCGGCAGCCAGTGGGCACGGTGAGCGCTAAGAAGAGACAAAGGCCAATCCAACGGCTTGCGGACATCTGGCTGTTCCACCCGGGACCGATCATCATTGTGCGTTTGCTTCCATGTGAATTCCACGCGGCACATGGCGATGCAGTACGGCGGCAATCTGTTCCAACTCGTTCATCATGATGGCGAATTGCTCGGGATAGATGGATTGGGGGCCATCGGAGAGCGCCTTCTCGGGCTGATGATGAACTTCGACCATGATGCCGTCGGCTCCCACTGCGACTGCAGCGCGGGCCATGGGGACGACCTTGTTGCGTTTGCCTGTTCCGTGGCTTGGGTCGACGAGAATGGGCAGATGGCTCAGCCGCTGGACAGCCGGGACGATGCTGAGGTCGAGGGTGTTGCGGGTGTGGTCGGCGAAGGTGCGCACGCCGCGTTCGCAGAGGATGACCTGATAGTTGCCTTCGCTCATGACGTATTCGGCTGACATGAGGAACTCGTCGAGAGTTGCAGACATGCCGCGCTTCACAAGCACCGGTTTGCGGGTGCGGCCTGCCTTCTTGAGAAGTGAATAATTCTGCATGTTGCGCGCGCCGATCTGGATGACGTCGGCGTATTCGGCTACAAGTTCGAGAGATTCGCTATCGATGGCTTCTGTAATGATGCGCATGCCGGTGCGCTCGCGGATTTCAGCCATGATTTGAAGAGCTTCGAGGCCCAGCCCCTGAAAGGCGTAGGGCGAGGTACGCGGCTTGAAGGCGCCGCCGCGGAAGAATTGCGCGCCCGAGGCTGCAACCGCGTCCGCGATGGCGAAGGCCTGTTCGCGCGTCTCGATAGAACAGGGACCAGCGACAATGGCCACATTGCCGGCATTGGTAGCTCCGCCGATAGTCGCATCGGTACCGGGGAAGCGGATAACGGTATCCTCTTCCTTCACGTCACGGCTGGCTAATTTGTAAGGCTTGGAAACCCGGATGACCTCGGCGACTCCAGGGAGGAATTCGATGTTGCCTCGATCCACTTCGCCCTGATTGCCAGTGATCCCGATTGCCGTGCGCTGCGCTCCGGGAAGAGCGTGTGCGCGAAATCCCAACTGTTCAATGTGGTCGCAAACTGCCTGCACTTGTTCTGGCGTGGCGTGCGATTTCATGACTACCAGCATGGCCTTACCCTCAAAGAGTGAGTGTAACGGCTGCTGCGGGGGAGGGCAATGGTAGCGGGGGGCAGGTGTTCTGGGCAGGTCGTTCTGGATAGTTCAGGAACCGGCTGCCGGCGATCGTCAAAGCGAGGGCGACGATCGCGCTGCGGAACTATTCAGCCTGTGCTTCAGAAGAGGTGCCGGAGAAGGCAGCGACGATTGCGGGGGAGATGACCATCAGGATGAAGGTAGCGCCGATAAGAAGATCATGCATTTGGGTGTTTTTCCTCTGTGAGAGTTCGTCTGAACTCGCCTACACATTGAGAATGCCTTAGGTAACCGAAATCCCGAATAGCACTATTACTTTGTCCAAAAAAGGAACGGTGTTACGGCGACTGCCACCAAAGTGTTAGATCACTTTGATTGGCCAAAACATAGGGAGTTGTCAACGGAATCAGTGAGGTTTTGAGAGCAGGCCGAAACTCGATCCTGCACTTGTGCAAGCCCGTGAGGCTGTTACCGCCGAAGCATCAGCAGCGCACGACCGCAAATTAACGTGCTAAAGTGCACAGATTTGGCGCTGGATATGGTGCAAGCATGGTAGGGGGTATGAATATGCATACCTTGGATCAGCACTGATGACGCAGCTTCACAGCACGCAGCAGTCTCTCTATGTGGTAAATAATGTAGACTGTGTTCAAGAAAAGGCTGTCCGTATGGACGGAAGAACCACTGCAGCATTCAGTCCCGCCGAGTATCTCGCAAGCACGGGCGTGGGGCGTAAGCAGGTTTTGTTTAAGGCAAAACGGATTTTTTTCGTACAGGGAAGCCATGCCGACTCAGTGTTTTACATCAGGTCGGGCCGAGCGAAGCTTACTGTTGTGTCGAAGAGAGGCAAGGAAGCCACTATAACCCTGCTTACTGCCGGGGATTTTGTTGGAGAAGAATCTCTTAGCGGAACCGATGTTCGCCGAAAAGCTACGGCGACGGCGATCACGGCCTGCATCACGCTCAAGATCGATAGAGACGAGATGCTTCGTGTTCTGCACAGTTACCACGATTTTTCCGATTTCTTCCTGAAGTTTATTTTGACTCGGGGCATGAAAACCCAGGCGGATCTCGTCGATCAACTCTTCAATTCCAGCGAGAGGCGCCTTGCGCGGGCGCTACTGGTGATGGCAGAGTTTGGCCAGCCGGGCGAACCCGTCACGCTTATTCCGAAAATTTCGCAGGAAACGCTGGCGGAGATGATTGGTACGACTCGCTCTCGCGTCAGCTTCTTCATGAATCGCTTCCGAAAACTTGGATATATCGAATACCACGGTCGCATTCGCGTTCATAAGTCGCTGCTCAATATAGTTCTGAAAGATTCGGTGCCGACTGAGAAAGCATCGCGACCGACTCTCCTTGCCCCACGATCAAGCCCACCTAAAGTAGCCACAGGCACAGCAGCCGACTGAGCTATACTGCACAGATTTGCAATCCGGACGTTCCAGATACTCGTCTCAAACCACCGAGAAGCGCTTTGGAGGTGTCAGGATGATGGATCCGAAGATAAAGCTCTTGATTGTCGACGATGATGCAGCGACTAGATTCTCTCTCTGCCAGATATTTTCCTGCCTGGGGCATACTGTCCGAGGCGCAGAAGACGGGTTCTCTGCGTTGCGCCAGATCCGGGAAATTGTCCCTGACATTATTCTTTCGGATCTCAATATGCCGAAGATGTCCGGGTTCGAATTTCTCTCGATTGTCCGGCGCCGCTTTCCGTCCATTTACGTCATTGCGATGAGTGGATCGTACCGCGATGAGAAGGTCCCAAGAGGCTTGGCTGCCGACGGATTCCATGAGAAGACGACCGGCGTGACCGCTCTATTTAATACCTTCAAGGCTGCGACACAATCCGACGAGGCGTCTCTTCAGGCCTCGCGTACATCTGCGCCAATTTGGCTTCCCCACGACCATTTCGATCTGGCGAGAGGCAGGGAAGTGCTGATCAGCTGCCCTGATTGCATGCGGGCTTTTTCGCAGACTTACCAGAATCAGGGATCGGTGGAGGAGATTGACTGCGCTCATTGCGGAAGCTCGATCAACTATGCGGTCGTTGAACCGCTGGCTATGGCTGGGTAATAGAGATCTTCACCTGAGAGCATGATCTGCAGCACGGCGGATGAACTATTCCGGGTTGGCTTCGGAGCTGCCGGAGCAAGCGGCGACGATGGCCGGGGTGATTACCATTCCCAAAAAAGTAAGGCCGATAAGAAGATCATGCATTGGAGTCATTTCCCTCAGTGAAGTTCGTCAGAACTCTCGACAGGATGATCATGACTCTGTTACCGCGATTACTAAATAGCACTAATTCCCTGTCCCAAATGAGAACAGTGGGATGCTTTCTACCGCATTAGTGTCAGTGCACGATTTCAATGCGGGAGTTATGGACAGCACTAACTGCCAGCCGAAAACTCCCGCACCGTTTTCACGAAAGAGTTCCGTCAGTAGGCACGCGGGGGAGGCGAGCCACCGTGTTCAAACACCTGATGGTATCCGTCGCGAAATCCATGGCGATAGTCATCCCAGGCCGGTGGAGGCACAGGAGGATTGCGGAAGCGTGGGTGGCGGTCGGCATCTGGACGCCGGCCGTCGGCGATGTCGCGCCGGGCTGCATCAGAGCCGTCGTGAAAGCCCTGCCGTGCGATATCGGTATATGCCGAGGGCGGGGGAGGTCCATAGTAGGCATCGTAGCGCGGATGAGAACATCCGCTGAGCGCTATGGGCAGCAAGGTCGCTGACAAGGCGAGTGCTGATAAAGCTGGAAGTCGATTGCGCATACGTTTCTCCTCGTGCTTCTCTCCTCGTGCTTTGGAGAGTTATGCAGCGTCCGATTCAAAGCCGCGATTCGTTAGTGCAGACGCGACGTTTCTCAAACAAACCCACAAGCGATAAGAAAGTCGCGAGTGAATAACTGTCTGGGAGGAAATTTAGATGAACAGGACTGGATCGTCAGGAGACGGAAGAGGGATAGTTTTAAGAAACCGGGAACCAGGAGGGAGATTTAGATATGCCAACACCGCGAGCAATCTTCGGTACACATGGCTTCGATAGATAACAACGAATGATGTAACGGGCGTCGTGAGATTTGCCATTACTACCGCCATGTGAAATGCACTTCGGATAACCGGAGCGCGGCTGCGAAAAAGAGATCAGTCGATTTTGCCTTCAGCGGAGCCGGACTTAGCGGCGATGACTGCGGGGGCTACAACCATTCCAATAAATACAAGGGCGATCAGGATGTCATGCATTGGGTGATTCTCCTCTTGAGGCGGCTTCGTGTAGAGCCGTTCAACATCCTGATCATCGGCTGGATTGGATTTTTCTTAAATACCACGAAGCTAGTGTAGGTAATCAATATGGTGTTACTTGGGGTCCACCTTCGTGTTACGTTGACCGGTGAAGGGCGCCAAGCCTATTTCCCGGCGTTGATCCTGCTCTTTTGGCCCTGCCATTTCACCAGCATCCAGAGGACGTACCCCAACTGGATGGCCCAGGTGCAACAATATGCCGCGACCAGGAATTTATGCCCCATATTCATTTCCTCTCTGAGTTTTTCTGAAGTTCATCTTCAATATTTTGAAGAGTTTAATCGGCTGCCAGCGCAGCTTGAGCGGCGGCTCCGGCGATTTTCTGTTGTCTGCGCTCGATGTGGATGCGTATCGCCAGTACCAGGAGACCCCAGACAGCCCAGGCTACGATATTCCACACGAAAGCCGTAGCGATAGGTGGAGCCATGCCTGAATCGGCGTCTCCGCCGATCACAGGAGCTGGGTGCTGGGTACGCCAAAGACGGTTAGCGAGGTAATTGATTGGCATGTCGAGCGCGCCGAAGACGGAGAGCACGGCCGCCACGGTCTGCATCTCCGAGCCTGCCGCGAATCGTCGCACCAGTAGATAGCTGACGTAGATCAGCCAAAGTACAAGCGACGTGGTGAGGCGCGCATCCCATGTCCACCAGATGCCCCACACAGGTTTAGCCCAGAGGGGTCCGGTGATAAGAACGACGGTGGAAAAGACCACACCGACTTCGGCTCCTGCAAGAGCCCAGGCATCTGCGGCGAGAGCTTTCGCAGGGTCGCTGCGCCGCCACACCAGAACAAGAATCGAGGCCACGAAGTTGATGCTGAAGAAGAGATAACTTAGCATGCCGTGGGGCACATGGTAGTAGAAGATGCGCTGCACGTCTCCCATCGTGGCTTCTGTCGGCGCAATAAACATCGCCTGATCGAAGCCCCATGCCATGAGCGCCGCTACGCCAAGAAATACTAAGAGAAATAAAAGCTTTTTCATGGATTCTTCTGCCTCGCCTATTCGAGGGCTTACTCAAGTTTAGCGCGCGGCTACTCGGCTTCGATGACCGTATCGAAAAGCAGCAGACTAACCGTGGTGAAGATAATGTCGTAGCCCGCCAGCATCTTGATCCAGAGCAGGTTTGGGTCGCTGTTGTCGCCGGTGAGGATGGTCTTGACGGAGAGGACCATGGCCAGCAGTGCCGGCAGAAAGATAGGGAAAAGGATCAGCGGCAGCAGTAGCTCGCGGTTGCGGCTGCGGATGGAGAGCGCCGCGAAGAATGTTCCGTTGGAGACGAGCGCCCATGTCCCCATGGGTATTACCAGGGCCAGCAGCCATGCATCGCCCAGGGGATGGAGGTTATAGAAGATGAAAAAGATAGGCCCGAGGATCAGCTGGACCACGCTGACGAAAAGAAAGTTGGCGAGCGCCTTGGCCAGGAACATGGCCGCTCCACCGGAGGGAGTCATGCGCAGGGCGTCGAGGACCTGATGACGGATTTCGCGAGCCCAGGCCTGGTTAAGCGCCGAGACGCTGGCAAAGAGAGTGGCGACACAGAGGACGCCCCCGGCGATTTCGCGGGAGGTGTCAGCAGTGGGGTCGAAGGCCATGCTGAAGAGAACGACAACCAGCAGCGCGAAGAAGAGCATAGAGTTGATGGCTTCGCGCGAACGCCACTCGATGCGCAGGTCTTTGCGGAGGTGGGTCAGGACAAGGCCTGTCCAGCTTGTAGGCATCAGTGGCCGGCCTCGCTGGTTTCGATGCGGACGCCATCTTTGGTGAGATCAGCAACTGCGGCTTCGGCAGCGCGGAGGTAGTCGGCTGGCGACAGGACGAGCTGAGTACCGCGGACTCCGGCGGAGACGCTGATCTCGTCGAAGAGCTCGATGGTTTCGTCGGCGAAGGCGGGATAAGCCTTTTTAGCGCCGAAGACGGTTACTCCGCCGCGAATGTAGCCGGTGAGGGGCTGCACTTCCTTGAGCGAGACCATTTCGGTCTTGCGGACTCCAGCGGCGCGGGCGAGCTTTTTGAAGTTGAGCTCCGCGTCGCCCGGGATCACGGCGAAGAAGTAGCCTCCTGCTCCATCAGTTGTGAGGAGGGTCTTGAAGACCTGTTCGATCGGCATGTTGATCTTCTTGGCCACGGTGATCGCGGTCAGGTCGTCAGGGTCAACTTCGTACTCGCGAAGCGAGTAGTGGATACCGAGGCTGTCGAGAAAGCGTGCGCCGTTAGTCTTCATCGGTGGTGTTGAAGAATTTAATCTCTTTTCGATTATCGCTCGCCGCCGATGATTTACGGCTTGTCGTGCTGGAGTTCGAGGCCCAGTGCCCATCGGCGTTGGAAACCCTTCCAATAGTTTGCGGATGCGGGGGCGTGGCCCGCGAACTGGCTGCCCACATCCTGGCCGGGCGGGAGCGGCCAGGTTCCGTCTGAAGAGCGCGGCGTGGGCGGATTCAGGTAGCTGTCCATCGACGCTTCGTTGCGCAGGTTGCGCTCCAGAAAGGCGACGATGAAGTGGTCGTCGATGGCGCGGATGCGGTCCTTGCGCCAGACGGGCTCATCCCACTTCTCGATCATTGGAAAAGAACTGAGGGCCGCGGCAGGAGCATCGGCCCCGACGATGTTGTGGCGGGCATTTTCAAAGACCAGCAGATAGCGGTCGGATGAATTGAGATTGTCGTAGATCCAGTGGACGCCTTCTTTATATCCGGCGATATCATCCTGATCCCCGTCGACAACCAAAGCCGGAACCTTGATAGACGCGAGCGCAGCGGCCGACCAGGCGCGGTTACCCGGCTGGCCTCCCCACGGTGCTAGAAGGACGAGGGCTTTGAGCCCGGGGATGGGTTTGGCTGCATCGTCGAGCAGGCCGTCAAAGATGGGCTTTGGCAATCTTGCGAAGAGAGGGCCTTTTGAGTCGTATCCTGCGCCGGCGCTTTCAAGCAGTCCGAAACCTCCCATCGAGTAGCCGATAAGCGCCAGATTGTCCGGGTCGTAGCTGCCCGACAGCGCGAAGGACGGATCCCCGGCCCATGCCCGCAGCTGTTGTGCGACGGCACGCTGATCGCGGGCGCGGCCTGAGGCGGTATCGATGAAGGCGCGTCCAATGTTCGCAGTCCCCTTGAAGGGAATGTCGTCGTGGTCGATGGAGGCGACAACGTAGCCTCGCGACGCCAGGGTTTCGGCCAGTTGGACGGTGTAGGCTGCCCAATTGGTAAAGCCGTGAGAGACGATGACCAGCGGCGACGGGCCTTTCTTGGGAGCGGCGTCGGCGATGGCGAGCCCAGTCTGCGGAAACTGCGCTGAATCCGCGTAAGGCGAACCAGGGCCTGCGCCGGGATGGCGATCGTAGTGGGCGACGGTCGTGGGATCTCCGCTGGCAGCCGGATACCAGATGGTGACGAAGAGATGCCGGTCGCCGGAGACAACATTGCCGCTGGCCAGGTCGGAATGAAGGAAGTCGATGCGATGGGGATCGACGACTTCGACCTGGCGGAAGCCTACGGGATTCGGGCCGCGCTGAGAGAGTTCAGGATAGTCCGCGCGGGAATCGGGTTGGCTAAATAGCTGGGCTGGACCGATGCAGAGTGGAAAGAGCAGGGTAACAACGGAGAGTCCGAATCGCATTATGCGGTTGCTCCTGAAGATTGCTTTGGCGGATCGTGTTGAACTTTCAGCGAATACAGCGCATACCAGACTTACACGAAAGGCCCGCTGCGTGGTGTTAAGAGATGGACGCGGATCTCCAACGGCCATCTATCGAGAGGGTTTGCCGGCTTCAAGAGACTCGACTCGTCCAGCGCGAAGGGTGAGGATGCGGTCGGCGATGGGTGCGGCGAGGTCGCGTTGGTGCGTGGTCAGCAGAATCGTTCGATTGCCGGTGCGAAATCTGGCCAGAAGCTGGATCATCTGGTGGACGCTCTCCACATCCATATTGGAGAAGGGCTCGTCGAGCAGGAGTAGTTCTGGCTGTGAGAGCAAAACCCGAGCGAGTGAAGCGCGCTGTCGCATGCCCTGCGAATACTGGCCCACGGTGCGGGGTAATGCCGGGTCGAGGCCGACCTGGGACAATGCATCCTCGGGCGTGAGGCAGTTGTGCTGCGCATAGAGGCTGCGGAAGTAGGCCAGGTTTTCGACGCCGGTGAGCTCGTCGTAGAGCATTGGGGCGTGGCTCATGTAACCGATGCGATGACGCGCCGAATGCGGGGCAAGATTGTCGAAGACAGTAACCTTTCCGGCGGAAGGTCTCAGGAGGCCAGCGAGAATGCGAAGCAGGGTTGATTTGCCCGCGCCGTTTTCGCCGAGGAGCACGTAACATTGGCCGGGTGCAAAGTCCACCGTGACCTGTCGCAGCGCGGCGAAGGTGCCGAAGAGACGTGAGACGGAGTCAAGACTGGCAATCGTAGGCTCTACCTTCGGGCCGCTTGCCGTGGGAGACGCCGTCATATCCTGGAGTCTTTGGAGCACCCTCCGATTGTAGCGGCTGAGAATCGAGGTCTCGCGCCAGCGGGACGGGATTAGGCGCCGGAAATTCTCTGGGTTTTATGAATAGGGCGCTTCGGAGCTTTAGCTGGTACCTGTCGCGGACTTTGCAGCAGGCCCCTGACCAGGCTGAACGGTGCCCGGTTGAGCCGGGGCGTACTTTGACGCGCATTTTGCCTGGAGCTGGGTGGCGTGGAAGATGCCGTCGCGTCCCCAGGTGCCGATGGCCAGCGCCTGGGCGTCACCTTTGAAGGTGTCGGGCGGTGGCTCGGAACCCTGGTAGTTCACCAGCACAGAACGCGGGTTTGGAGTGGCCTTGGGGTTGTGGCTCTCGAACTCAGTGAGGATGAAGGTGACGTTACGGCCGTTCTGTTGGATCGTCTTCGGTTTTACGAAGCCTTCGACTCGGAGCTGCGACTGGTAGGCCTGATCACCCATGCTCTGCATCTCGGCCAGGGTGACGTAGTAGCTCTTGTTGGCGGCCGCGCCCGCAAAGGCAAGGTAGCCAATGGTGCCAAGAACAATGACGGATGCGATGCCGATGCGAATTTGAATGGGAGAGAGTTTCATTCGGACACTGAGTTTTCGGGCATCGTGCGCCACGAACGATTGTAGCAATGCAGTCTTTACTCTACGAGCCTAACTTCGCGGGGTCAATTCCAGGAGGGAGAAAAAGCTGGCCGCTGGTTGAACACTTTTCAGTGATCAACAGGCGGCCAGGGGGAGGGAATGTTGCCTGGTAAAACATCGTGTGAGCGTTGTCGAAGTTCCGGGGGAGGGAATTTCGACTCGGCTCGAAACTTATCGGCCCCGCGCGTGCGGGGGTTAGCAATCGTGTTTGTCAGCGGTCTTATACGACGACGCAACAATGACCGGAGCTGCAACCATTGCTACGAAGACCAGGGCGATGAACAAATCGTACATTGCAAAATCTCTTTCCAATTCCCACGAAGGAGCTGCCTTGAAAAGGACCTCAAGGTAACCACCCAGCCAAGCGCTTTTGGAATCTTTAGTAACCTTACTGTGCCTGATGTTTGTTGCAGTGTCCAGCATTATTTTCATTTTTTGCAAAAAAAGTTACTGAAGTACCACCAAATTGTGGCTATCTCCTTATGAAAGGGTGTCGCTACAGCCCAAAAGGCTTGCCGGAAATCGATTTGCGTTAAGATTGAGGGGGACCGAATGCCGCGATTGGGTACTTTTCAGGGTTGCGCCTCGTTGATTTTTGCGCCTGACGATTGCAGGTACCAGAGCCCACCTCTCGTTTACCGTGGGCAAAGCTAACGATCGCTTCTAATACTGGAGAGTGGATAATGGCCGATATTCAGAGAATCTCCAACGCTGTTAGGAATATTGCGAACGGCATTCACTACAGAGTGCCGTTTTTGCGCAGCGCAACCTTTGAGGTACCCCAACAAATGCGCATTCGTGGGCAGGGGCGTGTGACCTTGAGTCTTCCGCAAGAACATGGGGTCATGGCCGACTTCATGGCCTGCGTGATTCGGAACGATTACGGATTGGGCCATGGATTGGGCGATATTCGCACGATTCTCGATATCGGAGCTAATGTAGGCTTATTTTCTCTGCCTGCGAGTGATTTCTATCCCCGCGCAAAAGTTCACGCGTATGAGCCTAATCCCAGAGTGCTGCCATATCTGCAGGCCAATACACGAGGCATCGCTGACTGTACGGTCTTCTCCGAGGCGGTTGGCCTCGAGGACGCGACTGTACAGATGACGGATGAGGCCGACAGCAATCAGGCCCGCACGAAGAAGACTGATCAGGGTTCGATTCATCAAGTGGCGTTTCGCGAGGCTGTTCAGCGCCTCGGTGGGACGGTCGATCTGCTGAAGATGGATTGCGAAGGCGCGGAATGGGAGGTTTTTCAAGCTGGGGATTGCTGGACCAAAATCCGGCACATTCGGATGGAATACCACTTGGTCAACGGACACGTCTTTCAGGATGTGGTTGATACCCTCTCCCGTCTACACTTCACCGTTACGCACCACAAGCCAGAGAGCAATTACGGCCTTGTCTGGGCCGATCGTAAGCCAATTTGATCGAGGGGCCATAGATGGCGCCCTTGCCCCTCAGGAAATCGGTACGTCAAACCTCCTCCGAAACGGAGAGGCGGCCATTTAAAGGCCGCCTTCGAGCGTCTGGGCGGCTTGATTCAGGGCTTTTGTAAGGATCGTCAGTTGCTGAGCTGCGAGATTGGCATTTTTTGCGTCGAGAGCTTCATTCACGCCTGGGATCACCACGGCAGCGTATCCCGTGTATTCGCCGGGA
>Ga0206896_1010_pt1 | contig 51111 bp, 33 predicted proteins | sample Alteio_BWOrgHeat_52_FD_152969 | JGI IMG/M metagenome (GOLD analysis project Ga0206896, IMG submission 152969) | Enriched cells from forest soil in Barre Woods Harvard Forest LTER site, Petersham, Massachusetts, United States -... | ecosystem: Environmental > Terrestrial > Soil > Temperate forest >... | reverse complement strand
GATTCGAACGTTGAATCTTCAAACATGGCCGACCTCGAATCTGGCGTTGGTTTCTCTAGACTTTAGACACCGGTGACCCGAATTGTGTTCCCGGATTGACTGGCTGACCGGTTTTGGGCAACCAATTAGTGTCCTTCACCTATATCAGAACAACCACACACCTGCAAAACATGTTACGAAATCAGTGCATTCCCAATGCTTGTCAACAACACTATCTGCCGTCCGCGTGCTTTACTTCGTGCGCTTTGCCGCCGGCAGTGCCACCGTCTTGCCCCTGGCAGCACGCCAATCCTGATAGGCCACCAGCATCGGTGCCGCTACCGCGATCGACGAGTAAGTGCCGATCAGAATTCCAACCACGAGCGCGAAGGAGAAACCGTGCAGCACTTCTCCCCCAAATAAAAACAAGGCGAGAACTGTAAGGAATGTAAGTCCCGATGTCAATACAGTTCTGCTCAGTGTTTGATTGATGCTGCGATTCACGACTTCAGTCAGGCCTTCGCGACGCGACAAACGCAGGTTCTCGCGAATGCGATCGAACACCACGATCGTATCGTTCATGGAATAACCTACAAGCGTGAGAATGGCCGCGATCACGGTCAGGCTGACTTCCTTGTTGAACAAAGCGAAGAAGCCGACAGTGATCAGCGTGTCGTGAAAAACCGCGACTACCGCCGCCACGCCATAGATCAGTTCGAAACGGAACCACAGGTACACCAGCATCCCAATGAGCGAATAGAGCGTAGCCTGCGCAGCCTTGCTTTCGAGTTGCTTTCCGACTGTCGGACCCACGGCCTGCACGTTCCGAATCTCGAAAGGGTTGCTGTAGTTGGCGTGCAGCGCATCCACAATTTGCTTGCGCCCGGAGTCCACGGTAGCGTCGCTCGACTGCGGCAGGCTGATCAACATTTCGCGCTTATCCGGCGTATCGTACTGAACGATACGGGCATCCTTGACGCCTGCGGCATCCGTCGCCCTGCGAATGGCAGTCGCGTCCGGTGGATTCTGAAACTGCACCTGCACTTGCGTGCCGCCTCGAAAATCCACGCCAAGCGGCACCGGGCTGCCGGTCTGCGACCAGTGCATTCCCATCGAGATCACACCGGCTACGCTGAAGATCAATGAAAAGCCAAGGAAATACCACTTCTTCCCCAGCCAGTCCACATTTACACTACGAAAAAGTTCCACGATTCCTATGCCTTCCTTAGCGTTCGCAGGGGAGGACTATGACATTCCCGCCGCCCTATCCCCTGGAAGTAACTTTCCAAACTCGCCAGTGCTTAACTACTGCTTAAATTGAAAGCTTCTGCCCCACCAGTTTGTGATTCACATGCGAGTCAAAGATGACTCGCGAGACAAACACGGCGGTAAACAGATTGGCCAGCAAACCAAACACCAGAGTTACCGCAAATCCCTTTACCGGTCCGGTGCCGAACATGAACAGAATGGCCGCCGAAACAATGGTGGTGACGTGCGTGTCAACGATCGTGATCCAGGCATGCGCAAAGCCCTGATCCACTGCCTGCGCCGGTCCCTTGCCCGCGCGAATCTCTTCGCGAATACGTTCAAAGATCAGCACGTTCGAATCAACGCCCATACCAATAGTCAGGATCACGCCGGCGATGCCGGGCAGTGTAAGTGTCGCATGACTGAATCCCATAAATCCGAGAAGGATAACAAGGTTCAGAAACAGCGCCAGATCGGCATTGATTCCCGAGCCGCGATAGTAGATCAGCATGAAGACCATGACAGCCAGCATGCCTGCTACCGCTGCGATAACTCCCTGCTTGATCGAATCCGTCCCGAGCGACGCTCCGACGGTGCGCTCTTCTATGTAGTTGATCGTGGCCGGCAGCGCGCCCGTGCGCAGCGTAAACGAAAGGTCGTCGATCTGCTGCTTGCTGAACTGCCCTTCGATCTGGCCGTTGTCGCGGATCGCGCCATGGATTACCGCGACGTTCTTTACCCGGTTGCCCAAAACAATCGCCATGTACTTGCCGATGTTGGCCGAGGTGTAGTCGTAGAACCGCTGACCTCCATCATTGGTCAGCACAAAGTTGACGCCCTGCTTTCCGCTGTCGTTTGCTCCTATGGCGCTGGCATCGCGAAAATCGTTGCCGCCCACGATCGAAACGCGCTTGAGCAGAAAGACATGATCCTGCCCATCCGAGGTGATTCCCTGGCTGTCGCCATGCAGCAGAATCTCATCCGGCGGCACCACGCCGCCCAGGCTGGCCAACGCCTCCTGCTCGCTTGAGTAGCCGCTGGCGCTTCCTTCCACCGCATGTACTGTCAGGGTTGATGTCGATTGGATGATGTCTCGCACCCGATCGGGATCATCAACGCCCGGCAGTTCCACCAGGATCTGATCTTCGCCGAGGCCGTATTTCTGAATGACCGGCTCGCTCACGCCCAGCTTGTCGACGCGGTCGCGGATCGTGTCTATCGACCGGTCCACTGTCTTCGATCGCAGATCGGCCAGGACCGACGGCTTCATCGTCAGCGTCCAGGTGTTGTCCGCGCCACCGCCGGAGACATCATACTGACTGCCATACCGATTCGACAGCTCGTTGCGAACGTCGCTCGCTTTACCGGGTTCAGTCCCCGAGATCTTAATAATCTGCGGATTCTGTTCGGCATCCGGCTTCAGCACGGAGCTGAAGGTTATCTTGCTCAGGGGCAGGTCCTGCTCGATGCGAGCGACCAGGTTATCCGTCTCTGCGTTGACCGCGTCCTTGACTACCACCTGCAAGATCAGGTGGGCGCCACCTCGCAAATCAAGCCCCAGATGGATACGCTGGGTAATCGCATCCTTGATCGCTTGCCCCGAAAATCCCTTGGGGATTCCAAAGATGCCGTAGAGGCAAATCAGCAGAACGCCTACAATCGCTAAAATCTTGCCATTCAGATTTTTCTTCATCGATATCGTCTGTGCACACGCGAAGTCGGGCCGTAGCCCTCTTCCTTGTGGCTACCTGCCTTCTTCCTGGGTTGTGACGGAGGCAATGGAGCCCTTCACAACCTCAATCTTGATTCCATCCGGAGCTACCCGGATCACCATCGCGTCGTCCTTGATGCTGATAATCGTGCCCCGAATTCCGCCAGTGGTTGTGATCCTGTCGCCCGTCTTCAACTCCGCCAGCATCTGAGCCCACTGCTTTTGTTTCTTCTGCTGCGGGCGAATCATCATCAGGTACACAACGCCGATCATCAGCACCGGCAGCAGCAGGGAAAATCCCGACCCGCCAAATAACCCACCTGGCGCAGCCGCAAACATTGCAAATCCTGTCAACACACAATTCCTTCATCTGGCCGGGCAAAATGCCCAACCTGAGGCGCGATCAGCCGCGAAGCCTGCCACCCAAATAAATTTTCGGTCTCCGGGAATGGTGGTCCGCCGGGGGTGGATTGAAGATGCGATCCCCGTCCCTGACAATCACAGCAATCGGTCCCGGCCTCCAAATTTGGCTGCCCTAAGATCGAAAGCCTTCTGCTTCCTGTTCGACGCCGCTTCAGTAATAGACGCCCAGCCTGCGGTCCTGCAGCAAAATTCCGCGACTTTCCCACAGCTGGAGCATCGCATCCAGTCTAGCAAACCGCTAAGGCAAACGACCGAATTCCCCTGTAATCTTCAGGCCAAGGCGCTCGATATTTCGATTTTCAGCTGTCTTCGGCCGCCCGCCAGTACCGCAACCTCGGGTCGGCACAGCTCAAACACAGCCGCCGAATCTCCCCGTCCGCCTCGGTCCGCTCAACAAACCGGTCGAAATTCACCCCTTCTCCACACTCCGCGCAGGTCACCCGCGCACCCTTGTAGCCCGGCATCTCTCGCGGAGGCAGCTCCACCGTAACCCATTGTTCGCGAAAGAGCTCCTCGTCAGTCAGCTCGCGATAGGCCATCATCTGCTGCTGTCCCTTGTTCTCAATCTGCGGATACCGCTCCCGCGCCAGCTCCCGCGAATTTTCGAGCGCCACAATTCGCAAAGCCCGCCCGGTCTCAAGATTCACAAAGGTCGCCGCCATCTTGCCCCAGTCGCGAAACTTCAGCACGCGCTTGCCCAGCCGGCACCCTGTCACCAGCCCGATCGCGTCGGTGGCGCAGCGATCAATCTCGACAAAACTCACCAGCTTCTTCCTGTCCGCCCCACGCGGCTCCTCCACCCCAAGCCGCCGGCAAGCCAAAAGCGCCATCCGCACCCCAAGAATCTGCCCGGCGCAAAGATGCCCATGCGCCACCTCAGCCTGCCCCAGCAAATCTTCAAAGGATTCCATCTCGAGACCCCGCTGCATTAAGCCTACGGCTTTGCGGGTGTCTCAGTCTCCTCGTCCCCATCCTCGACGAGCACCGCGGAGCCGCCCACCACATCAAAGCTCACGGCATCTTTCGAAGCAGGATGGAAAGTGACCCGCAGCGGCTCACGCTGCCACTCCGGCAGGCCGCATACCGGCCACACACGATTTTCCGCATCGTAGGCAGACAGTTTCTTCGCCAGCACCGGCTTGCGCGTTCCCACCTGCGCGACCACGGCGAAGAGGCTCTTACCCGCGGCCGTCACCCCGCAATAAGCCGCGTAGTCGCGAAACCACGCCACCTGGCTGGCGCCTGGATCGTAATCCGGCAGCTTCAGAGCCGTCACATGCCCTGTGGCCCGGTCCACCAGCAGCCACGGCCCACGCTGCCAGACCCAGTGCCCGGCGCCGGTCGACTTATCCGCACCCTTGGAATCCCCGGGCAGTGAGTCCCCAGGCAATGAGTCATTGATCCGCAGAGCGCGCCGCACCACGAAGCTGCGATCCGTCACATCGTGTGCCTCGCCGGTGGTCCATTCGCTTACACGGCCATCCACCAGCAGCGCCCGTGTCGGCAGCTTCTTTTCGTCAGGACCAGCCCCAGCCGGGTCGCCGGATTTGGAGTACGCCACCGGCCGCACCGCCCCCAGCGCCACAACGTGCAGCTTCTTCGGCGGAGCCGCGGCAAAGGCTACCGCAGACGCAGCTACCCACGCAGCCAGCACCGCCGGCAGCAAAGCGCTTCGAATGGAAAGGTGCATATGCGCACAGATATTACTCGTTTTGAGCCCGCAGGAAATCAGAAAATAAAGTCGCCTATTCCATAGACGCTTCGACTGCGCGAGCCACCCGAAAAGCCGTCCCCTCGCCGAAGTGCGGACCAAGCACCTGCATCCCAACCGGCAACCCTGTTGAAGTCACTCCGCAAGGCACAGTAACTCCGCAAATGCCCGCAAGGCTGGCCGTCACCGTGTAGATGTCCGCGAGATACATCGCCAGCGGGTCATCGGTTTTCTCACCGAGCTTGAAAGCCGCAGTCGGCGCTGTCGGCGTCACGATTGCATCCACTCCGGCAAAGGCGGTCAAAAACTCCTCTGCCAGCAATCGCCGTACCTGCTGTGCCTTTTTGTAGTAAGCGTCGTAGTATCCGGCACTCAACGCGTATGTTCCCAGCAGAATGCGCCGCTTTACCTCCGGCCCGAATCCCTCTTCACGCGAAAGCCGGTACATCGACGAAAGATTCGTAGCCTTCGCCGACCGGTGCCCATAACGCACGCCGTCAAACCGCGCCAGGTTGGCGCTCGCTTCTGCCGTAGCAACGAGGTAATACGCGGGAATCGCGTACTTCGTGTGTTTCAGGCTGATTCGCTTAGTCTTGCATCCTGCGGCCTCAAGCGCCGCGATGCCGCTTTCGATGGCCTTCTGAACCTCAGGATCCAGCCCCTCGCCGAAGTACTCTTCGGGAATGCCAATCGTCAGCCCTCTTACACCCTTGTCAGACTCGGCAGCGTAATCGCCCACCGGCAGCCGCGAACTCGTAGCATCCCGCTCGTCGAACCCGGCAATCACCTGCAAAACCTCCGCAGCATCGCGCACATTACCCGCAAACGGACCGACCCGATCCAGCGACGAAGCAAACGCAATCAACCCGTACCGCGGCACGCGTCCATACGTCGGCAACACGCCAACAACTCCGCAAAAACTGGCCGGCTGACGAATAGAACCGCCCGTGTCGGTTCCCAAAGTGGCTACCGCGAGATTGGCCGCAACCGCCGCGGCCGAACCGCCACTGGACCCGCCAGGCACGCGGTCTGTGTCCACAGGATTCCGCACCGGCCCATACGCCGAATTCTCATTCGATGAGCCCATCGCAAACTCATCGCAGTTGATCTTGCCCAGCAGCACCGCGCCCGCAGCCTCAAGCCGCGCCACCGCCGTTGCATCGTAAGGAGGCTCGTAGCCCTTGAGAATCGCCGAGCCCGCCGTGGCCGGAGCGCCCTGCATCACCAGCACATCTTTAATGCCCACCGGAATCCCAGCCAGCGGACCGAGCGTCTCGCCCCTGGCCGCCGCGGCATCCACATGCGCAGCCTGCGCCAGCGCACGCTCTTTGGTGAGCGAGAGATACACGTTCAGCAGCGGATTGTGCGTGGCGATCCGAGCGTAGTATTCGTTCGCCAGCTCTGTAGCCAGAATCGCGCCTGAGGTAATCCCTTCGCGCAGCGTAGCAATCGCAGCCGGCTTCTCTACCAAATTGTCTATGCTTGTCGTCACGATTCCCTGTTCCTGTCTTTCCCTGTTCCAGCCAAATGAAAAACCAAAGTCGAGAAGGCTTTGTAACAGGGCACGGCTTCAGCCGTGCCAATAAAAGCGATTGAATCCATGGGGCTTTAGCCCCCGGCCTTGCCACGTTGCTGTCTAACCAACTCTGTCAGCAGGCACTGTTCCTATCTTTCAATGACCTTGGGCGTCTTGAAAAAAGCCCCGTCCGTCTCCGGAGCTTCTTCCATCACCAGCTTCCGGTCGAGCGATGGCCGCAACCCGTCGACGCGCAGTTCGACGCCGTGGCCAGTATCCGCGCCGGCATCCAGCAGTTCGCTCACCTGCGCCATCGGCTCAACGCCAGAGGTGTCCAGCTCTTTCAACTGCGCCACATAGTCGAGAATGGCATTCAGATCCCGCTGCATGCGCGGCTTCTCGTCCGCCTCCAGATCCAGGTTGGCCAACTCCGCCACCCGCTCTACTTCCTCCATCGAAACAAAACCGCTCATCTTCCATCGCCCTCGCGAAATCCTTCGAGTTTCAGTATAGAGGGCGCGCTGCTACTTGCCGCGATCAAGATCAATCGATAAATAGCTAGGCCTATTGCATTCTGAAATTAATCAAGAAGCGAACCTCGACTGCGACCGGACTACCGAGAAGGAGCCCAGGATGAAACTGATACTGTGATACCGCCCGTAGTGCCTCGTCAATAAAGTCCTTGGACGTACCGCTCACCGCACGAAGGTTGTGGACTCGCCCATCGGTCCCGATCGTCATCACTAGTTCCACTACCCCCTGGCTGTGTCTCGCTCGTTCACTGTTTGGGAATACCGCATGCACGCTGTTAGTGATTTTGGGAGGTGTTACTCCGGGAGCCGAGCGAATCCCTCGAGAGCTTCTCGTCACTCCATCTTCCGGACTTAGCTCAGGAGCCTTCGGCAAAATTGCTTCCACCAACTCTACCCTCGCCGTTAGCACCAGTCGGTTGTTTGCGACAACCTGGATCTCCCGCGCCAGGAATCGGTCCTGTGTCAGCGTTACTGAGTTATATATCTTGCGACCGGACGGGTAGCTCTCCATCCGGAGAATCGGATGCTCCGGCTCAAAGCAATACTCCGGAAAGTCCCCCATCGAAGGCACCACCTTGACACAAGGCATCTTCAGATCGCCGAGTTTCTGTTCGTCGTGCTTGAGCTTGGCTTTTTCCAGTACCTCGGGAGCCGGAAGGGGTTGGAGCAACTCCGACTCAAGTCCTTCCTCGTCCCTGCCCAGCTGATCGCCCGAGATCCGGTCAAAATGCTCGCCCTTGACCAACCAGTCCGTATGCTCCATTCCAGGTCGCAGCCAGGTGGTGCGATAGGTGTCCGGCGCTGCCCACCAGTATTCGAAGATCCCTGCCTGTGAAGGCTGTTCCTTCTCGTTGTAGAGTTGATAACTCACCTTCATGTGCCAGGGTTTCAGAGTGGGTGCAGCAAAATCGTACAGCGGGCGAGCAGCCGCAAGAATCTCCGCTGGCTGCTTCGGCAAGGGGGACAATTGGGTCTGCGGGAGAGTCGGCGCAGGGCTCTGAGCGGACACGGACGCGCAAAGGGAGATTCCCAACAATGCATTGGAAAACAATCGGAGTGGATGCGGCATTGTGTCCGCAAGAGTAGCACGGACTCAAGCGGACGTACTGCCGGATGGTCGGTCTGGAGTCTGCGATCCCACGCGAATCTGCTATCTTGAAGCCGTCCGATCGCAATGTGATTTTGCGCGCTTCAATTCAATCTCTGTCGCATCATCGGAGTCTTCATGCGCCTCATCGCCTCGCTATTTCTCCTCGCCACCACGGCCGCGCTGCCAGCCCAGCAGCCTGCCGCGAACACGCCGCAGCCCACCACCGCTGCCACTGCTGCGCAGAGCGACACCAGTTTCATCGACTCGGAAGGCCGCGCACACATTACTCGCATCGTTCCCGTGCCCACGTATCTGAGCAAGCAATCGCAGTACTGGCTCCGCGAGCCAGTGCCCGACGCAGGGCCTCCCGAATCCCTTGAACAGCGCCGTGCCGGCACCGACAAGTGGGCTCTTACCGCTCGGGACGCATGGCTCAAGCTGTACCCGGCCACCCTCACCGAGGAGAAGATCGCCGGCGTCCCGGTCCGCATCGTCGTTCCAGCGAGTCTGCCGGACACAAACAAAGACAAGGTCCTGCTCTGCCTTCATGGCGGCGGATTCAACTCCGACTCCGGCTCCTACACCGAATCGATCCCGATGGCTGGCATGACCAAAATCAAGGTCGTCGCGGTGCTATACCGCCTCGCCCCTGAATTCCCCTTCCCCGCGGCCCTCGACGACTCCATCGCCGTCTACAAAGAACTGCTCAAGACCTACAAACCCGATCACGTCGTCATCTACGGCACCTCTGCGGGAGCGATCCTGACCGGCGAAGTCGCCGTAAGGATCAAGCAGCTCGGCCTGCCCATGCCTGCCGCGCTGGGCATCTTCTCCGGCATGGGTGACTTCGCCCGGACAGGCGATTCACAGGCTCTGTACGCCCTCAAAGGATTGTCGGGACATCTCGATCCGCCAGATGAGTCCCAGCCCCACGACTCGGAATACGTCGGCAAGCTCGACCCCAAAGACCCTGTCCTTTCTCCTATCTACGCCGATCTGCACGGCATGCCGCCTACGCTCTTCGTCACCAGCGGACGCGACCTGCTGCTCAGCGGCACCGTTAACCTCCACCGCGCTTTTCTCAACGCCGGCAACGACGCCAGCCTCATCGTTTACGACGCTCTGCCACACGCTTTTTGGTACAGCACCAAACTCCCCGAAGCCCTCGAAGCCAATCACGCCATGGCCGACTTTCTTTCAAAGCATTTGAACAAATAGACTCATCATCATGATTCACAACGGCCGCCGCAAACTTCCCTACGACCCTGAGGTAGCTCTGGCTCACCTGCGAGCTGCGGACCCCAAACTTGGCGCCCTCATTGATCGCGTTGAAGAAACCGGCGGCTTTGCGCTGAAGCTTGGCCACACCGGCACTCCTTTCACCTCGCTGCTCGAATCGATCCTGTATCAGCAACTGCATGGCAAAGCCGCCGCGACCATTCACAAACGGGTCCGCCTTCTCTACGGCGACGAAGACCCGCATCCCAAGGCGCTTCTCGACACACCCGAAGACCTGCTCCGCGCAGCAGGCGTCTCGGGCAATAAAATCAAGGCCTTTCGCGACCTGGCGGCGCGCGCGATCGACGGCACAGTGCCCACGCACAGAGCCATTCTAAAGATGCCCGACGAAGAGATCCTCAAGCGCCTCACCGCCGTCCGCGGCATCGGCGCGTGGACCGTCGAAATGCTGCTCATCTTCCGCCTGGGCCGGCCTGACGTCTTCCCCGTGACCGATTACGGAGTCCGGAAAGGCTTTGCGCTGACGTTTCAGCGAATCCCTAAATCCCGCGCCATCACAGTCGCCGATCTACCTAAGCCGGAGGTCATGCTCAAGCGCGCCAAACGCTGGGCTCCCTATCGCTCCGTCGCCGCCTGGTATATGTGGCGCGCGTGCGACCTCGATGCCGCCGCACGCAAACTTCCTATGACAGAGAGTCCGGTCACGAAATAGCCCCATTTGGCTCAGCCCGGGTGTTTTCACGCATTCGTAACGAGGCGCGCTCCTGCATCGTCAATAAATTGCTCGTAGAATAGCCTGAGCAGAGATTTCGACTGTATTTGAGGAACTCACCACCGATGGCCAAACCGCAGCGATTTATCTGCATCCACGGACACTTTTATCAGCCGCCTCGCGAAAACCCGTGGCTTGAAACCATCGAGATTCAGGACTCGGCAGCCCCCTACCACGACTGGAATGAGCGCATCTGCTCCGAGTGCTACGCCACCAACGGCGCCGCCCGCGTTGTCAACACCCGCAACGAGATCACGCGCATCGTCAACAACTATGCGCGCATGAGTTTCGACTTCGGCCCAACGTTGCTCAGCTGGCTGGCCGAGAATGCCCCGCGCACCTATCGCATGCTCCTCGACGGCGAACGCCGCAGCATGAGTACCTTCAACGGCCACAGCTCTGCCATGGCCCAGGTATACAACCACCTCATCATGCCCCTGGCCAGCCGGCGCGACCGCCTCACCCAGATCCGCTGGGGCATCGCCGACTACAAGCACCGTTTCGGCCACGCTCCTGAAGGAATGTGGCTCGCCGAGACTGCCGCCGACTCCGACTCTCTTGAACTGATGGCCGCTGAAGGCATCAAATTCACCGTCCTCGCGCCACGCCAGTGCAAGCGCGTCCGCGCACTCTCGAGCAGCAGGACCGGCGCCGATGCCACAGACCTCCCAGGCGAATGGGTCGCCACGCCCAACGCTTCCGTCGATCCCACGCATCCATATCTCGTCCGCTTTGCCTCCGGTCTCTCCATCGCTCTTTTCTTTTATGACGGACCTACATCCCGAGCCGTGGCGTTCGAAGGGCTGCTCAATTCCGGCGAAGGCTTCGTCGCCCGCCTCAAGCAGGGATTTTTCGACAACAGCCAGCCACAGATGGTTCACATCGCGACCGACGGCGAGAGCTATGGCCATCATCACCGCCACGGCGAAATGGCCCTTGCCCACGCATTCCGCATCATCGAACAGGACAAGAACATCCGCCTGGTCAATTACGGCAGTTTCCTGGCCCAGTTTCCCCCTCAGTACGAAGCCGAAATCTACGAAGACTCGTCCTGGAGCTGCGACCATGGCGTCGAACGCTGGCGCTCCAACTGCGGCTGTAATGGCGGCAAGGCCGGCTGGAACCAGCTCTGGCGTGAACCCCTGCGCCAAGCCCTCGACAACCTGCGCGATTCCGTTGCGCCGCTCACAGAAAAACTCGGCGCCCGCCTCTTCAACGACGTCTGGGCCGCCCGCGACGCATACATCGACGTCATCCTCGATCGCACCGATGAAACCGTCAACGACTACTTCGCTGCCCATCAGCACCATCCGCTCAGCGAAAACGAGCGGGTGCAAGCCCTCAGCCTGATGGAAATGCAGCGCCACACCCAGCTCATGTACACAAGCTGCGGCTGGTTCTTCGATGACATTTCCGGCATTGAAACCGTGCAGATCATCGCTTACGCCGCCCGCGTAATTCAGCTATCTCAGGAGCTTTTTCTTGAAGACGCCAGAGCCCTCGAGCCGGCCTTTCTCGAAACGCTCGCCCTTGCCAGGTCCAACGTGCCTTCCGCCGGCGACGGCGCCAAGATCTACACCAACCAATGCCTGCAAATGGAGCTGAGCCTGGAACAGGTCGCTGCCCATTACGCCATCAGCTCCGTCTTTTCAGCATTCGCCGACGAAACGGAAATCTTCTGTTACCGCATCCATCGCATCTCGTATGACATCCTCAACAGCGGCCCAGGACGCCTCGCCCTGGGCCGAGCGCGTATCGCCTCGGGAATTACCGGCCAGTCGCAGGCTTTTTCCTTCGCAGTCCTGCACTTTGGCGACCAGAACATCACCGCAGCCGTCAAAGTCTACGACCCGGCAGACCCTAAGTCTGGCGAGGCCTTTGAGAAAGTTCTGGCCGAGACCCGCGAACAAGTTCTCCGTGCCAATTTCCCTGAGGTCATTCGTGTCCTCGACCGTTACTACGATCTCGATTACTCGCTCGTTTCGCTCTTCCGCGACGAGCAGCGCCGTATCCTGCAGATCATTCTCAACACAACGCTTGGAGACATTGAAGCCTCGCTCCAGACTATCTATGAAGACCACGCAAGCCTGTTGCATTACCTTGCCCAGGCCGGCCTGCCCAAGCCTCGGGCCCTCGCTATTGCCGCCGGATTCGCCGTCAACGCCGGCTTGCGCCGTGCCCTCGAGGCTGACCCCGTCGATCTTCCGCTGGTCCACTCCTTCCTCACCAGGGCTGAGGCAGACGAAGTCGATCTCGATACCCCGACCCTCTCCTACATCGCCGACCTGCGCATGAAGCGTGCCATGATCGAGCTCACCATGTCCTCCGGCTCACTCGAAGCCCTCGACCGCGCCCTCTCGCTCGCCCGCACACTGACCGAGCTGCCTTTCGTGCTCAACCTCTGGCAGGCGCAAAACATCTGGTATGAAATCCTGCGTAGCTCCGACTCCCTGACCGCCCACAGTCCCGAAGACCGCCCACGATGGACCCGCGACTTCCACGACCTCGGCTGCTGCCTCAACATAGCCTGCGACGTAATCACGGTTGAAGAACCGGTCCCATCCGCCGCCGACTAAAGCCGCCTTAAACTAGCAAAAGAGAGCCAAACCTCGTGTCCGGTGGCGCCCCCAGCCATTACCATGTTTGCAGCTACTCAATGAAGAAAACACATCTGCTGTGTTTACTATGGTTCCTCGGCATTGCGGCCACCGTTCAGTCCCAGACCTTCGATCTCGTCAACAGCCGGTTGCCGATGGTCTCACTGGACGGACTCTGGCGATTCCATTCCGGAGACGATCCCGCGTGGGCCGATCCGGATTTCGACGACTCACAATGGCCGCTCCTGAATTCAACCCACGTGTGGGACTCAAAAATCTACCATGATCCTGGCGGAATGGGCTGGTATCGCTTCCGTGTCACGGTCCCTCAAGACCTCCACGAAATCACCCTCGATCTGCCGCACATCCTCACTTGCTACCAGGTCTTTGCCAACGGAACGCTTATCGGAACCTACGGCAAAATGCCGCCCAACCCGGTTCCAACCTCCGGCGGCTTCAACATGCTGTATGCAGTGCCGTCATCGGCGCGCAAAGGGCCGGCCATCACCTTCGCCATTCGCGTCTGGCAATGGCCCGAACTGGGCCGCTTCTACGGCGGCGGACCACTCTACAGCGGCAGTCTTGTTGGTCGATCCCGGGAGATTGAAAGCCATGATGCCGACCTGCGCGCCTCGCGGCATTGGATATTTAACAGCACGCTGATACTCGCTCTACTCCAGACACTCGCTGCTATGGGCTCGCTCGCGCTCTTTCTTTTGCGTCGCTCAGAGCGCGAATATCTCTGGTTTGCTCTCGTTCAAATATCGAGCGCGGCAGTCAGCTGGCTTGCCCTGTCCTTTTACTTCTCCGCGTGGCCCTTGATACCGCACAACCAGATCGAGGCGTCGCTGCTCGGGCCGTGTCTCAATTTCGCTGAAATAGCGTTCTATTTCTACCTGCTCAAAGGCGAGCGCAGCGTGCTTTTCTGGATAGCGATCACCACCACCTCGCTCTCCATCCTCTACAGTCTTGGGTCCGGCACAACAGTCTTGAATCCTGTGACCGCTTATCTGGGCCAGGACCTGCTTATGCTGCCCGTTTCTGTTTGGATACTCGTACTGCTTTTCACCCGCGCCCGGCAAAATTTTCTCGATGCCCGCCTGCTGGTCGCTCCTGTCGTATTGCAAAAGGCGTGCCTTCTCTTCCAGCAACTGGCGATTCTCACCGCCACGCTTGGCTGGCAACACACCTTCGAATTCAGGATCAGGGTTACCGACTCGCCCTTCCGGATCGAGCTCGTACAGGTCGTCGACGCCCTCTTTCTGCTCGCCGTTCTCACCATCCTTATCCTCCGCTTCACCCGCACACGAAGCCAGGCAGAGCGCTACGCTTCTGAAGTCAAAGGGGCACGCTCCGTCCAGCAATTCCTGATCCCCGACGGCTTGCCGCACATTCCCGGCCTCGCCATCGAGAGCGACTATAGACCCGCACGCGAAGTGGGCGGCGATTTCTTCCAGGTCATTCCCAACGAAAGCGATGGCAGCACGCTCATCGTGGTCGGCGATATAGCCGGCAAATGGCTTGAAGCCGGCATGCTGGCAACCCTGCTCGTCGGAGCCGTCCGCACCGCAGCTGCCTTCACCTGGGATCCTGCACTCATTCTCTCCACGCTCAACAATCGCCTCTGCGGCCGCGGCAATGCTACCTGCCTGGCTCTTCTCATCACCGCCACTGGCGCAACGACCCTTGTAAATGCAGGCCATCTTCCGCCCTATCTGAATGGACGGGAATTTCCCATGGAAGGCGCCCTCCCGCTCGGCGTTATCCCCAACGCTGACTTCTCCGTCGTCCACTTCCAGCTTGCCGAAGGCGACTCCCTGATACTCATGTCGGACGGAATCGCCGAAGCCCAAAAGCCCGATGGAGAACTCTTCGGCTTCGATCGGATTACAGAACACCTGGCCAAATCAGCAACAGCATCTTCCCTCGCCACCGCAGCCCAGAATTTCGGCCAGTCCGATGACATCACGGTCCTCACCATCGCCAGAAGACTGCCCATGCCGTCTACCGCAAGCTGAGACTGTTGCATCTGATTTTGGTTGCTCGCGAAGGGAGTCTGGACACAAATGACGTTGTGTTGACCGGAACCTGGGTCAATGCGATGATCGTCGCAACCATGCTCACCCGAATTCTGCTCCTCTGTTTTCTTGCCGCCTCTCAGGCTCTTTTCGCCGCGGAACAGCCGCCTATTGAAGTCTCCAGCCCGCACTTCACGTTGGTCACAGACTCGAACGAAAAAGAGGCTCGCCACATCCTCGATAACTTCGAACACATGCGATGGATGTTCCGTACCCTTTACCCCAAAGCGAATGTCGATCCCGCTTCGCCAATTCTCGTCTTTGCCGCCAAGAACAAGAAGGGCTTTGAAGCACTTGAGCCGCCTGAATATCTCGCCAAGGGGCAGCTCACCCTCGCGGGATACTTCCTTACCGGCGCGGACAAAAACTTAATCCTTCTGCGCCTCGACGCCGAAAGCCAGCATCCCTTCTCCACCGTCTACCACGAGTACACCCACCTCCAGTTCCGCGACGCCCTTGAGTGGATGCCGCTCTGGCTCAACGAGGGCCTCGCGGAGTTTTTCCAAAACACAGACTTCCGTGACAACAAGGTTTTCCTGGGAGAGCCCAGCGCAGAAGACATCCTTTACCTTCGCCAGAACCAGATCATTCCGCTCGAAACGCTCTTTCGCGTGGATCACAATTCGCCCTACTACCATCAGGAAAACAAGGGTTCCGTCTTCTACTCCGAATCGTGGGCGCTCACTCACTATCTGCAGGTCACAGACAAAGAAAAAGGAACGAATCACGTCGTTGATTACATGGCGCGAATGAGCCAGCACGCAGACCCGGTCACCGCGGCGCAACAGGCCTTCGGCGATCTGAAGCAGTTGCAGAAAGAGTTATCGGCTTACATCGAGCAGAGATCGTACAAACAGTTCATCCTCTCCAGCGCCGCCGCGCCGATCGATCCCGCATCGTACAAGCTTCGCGTTCTTACCGGGCCGCAGTTCGAGGCTGACCGCGCAGATTTCCTCGCCTATGTCGGTCGCGAAAAAGACGCGCGGGCTCTTCTTCAATCCGTCATGGCTGCCGATCCGAAAAATGCGCAGGCTCGGGAAACCATGGGCTACATCGAGTTCCGCGGTGGCAACCAAGAGGCCGCCCGCAAGTGGTTCGGCGAAGCCGTAGAACTCGACTCGCAGAGCTATCTGGCCAATTATTACTTCGCCGCAATGTCCATGTCCGGCGCGGGCGGCCAGCAGGATCCGCGCGTCGAGACCAGCCTGCGTGCCGCGATCAAGCTCAATCCCACGTATGCGCCGGCCTATGACCTGCTCGCAGGCTGGTACGCTCAACAGCAGCGGAATCTCGATGAAGCCCAGATTCTGGAGGTCAGAGCTGTTGAACTCGACCACGGCAACCTGATGTACCGTGGTAATGCTGCGAACCTGCTCATGATGCGCAACAAGCTCGGCGATGCCGAGCGGGTGTTGCGCAGTGCCCAGCCCTTCGCCAAGAGTGCCGCAGACTCGGTGATGATCGCCAAGCGCATCGAGCAGATCGAATCCATCAAAAAGTCGATGGCTACGGACGGCGCGGTCATCGTCTCGACTGAAGTGTCGGATCAGCAATCGGTTCAGTCAAATGACAAGAGCGCAGACGGTACAACGACTGCGAATGCGCCTCCCAAACACGCAAAAGAACCGCCCACCGGACCTAAGCATGTCGTGCTCGGCACAATTCGCAATGTCGAATGCGCACTGCCCGCTTACCTGGAATTTCAAATCGAGATCACCGGCAAGCCCAAGCCCGTCGGCGTCTATACCAATGACCGGTACAATCTCGATCTCTCCGCGCTGGGCTTCACCCCGCCACCCGAGATGGATCCCTGCCGCGATCTCAACGGACACCATGCTCGGGTCCGATATTCCGAGAGCTCAGACAAGACCATCGACGGCCAGATTCTTATGATTGAGCTACGGAAATAGAGCTGCCTTTCGCAGCCGCACTCAGCTTCTCCAGTGCAGTTCCACCGGCCCGTCCATCGGATGCTTGCCGCTCCCATCCAGCCGCGCCTGCTTCAGCGCGAAGTACCACTTCGCCGGCTTGTCCGCATCGTCGATCAGCATCAGGCTCGGGTTATGCCACAACCCCTCCGCCTGCTGGATCATCGTCTCCTGATCCTGTTGGACAAACTTCGCCCCGAAGAACTTCGCGATCGGCGTAACAAACGGCACGTGGTAGAAAACATTCCACGCCGCCACCACATCAATTCGACAAGTCGAAGCCGTCACCGGCGTCACCGTCGTCAGGCTCGTGAACCACTTTGCTCCGCAGCGAATTGTCTCGTAGCGCCGGTTCGGCAAAACAAAATCAATAGTCGTCACCACCGGCTCGCCGTACACGCCCAGCAATTTATATGGCGCGGAGTTTCCGCTGGGAGCATGCGCCGACATGCGAAACCCCTCTGGAATGGGCTCGAACCGTTTTGTCTTCTCGCGAATCGACCCTCGCGAACGCCACCACCACGCCTGATGCACAAACGGCCCATGCGCCGGATCCATCAGCCCGATGATCCCGTGATCCACGTTGCATGGCAGATCGGCCGTCAGATGCGCCGTGCGATATTTGTCGCTGTGCTTGCTTAGTTCCGGCACCGGCGGAAGTTCCGCAGCCTCTTTCCTTCGCCCAGCGCCAACGCCCGGAATATAGACCCACGCATAGCCATCGCGCTCTTCGCACGTATACGCCGAAGCAAAAATCCGCGTCGCGTCCAGCCGGTCAAAACTCGAGAGCGAAGGAATCGTCAAACACTGTCCTGAACAAGACTCAAACTCCCAGCCGTGGTAGCGGCAAGTCACACGCTCGCCATCAAACCAGCCATGACTCAGCGGAATCCCCCGATGGGGACAGCTATCCCGCATCGCAAAAATCTTTCCATCCTTGCGCCGTCCCAACACCAGCGGCAAATCGAGCAACATCGCCGTTGACAGAGTCTTCCCGCGCAACTGCTCCGACCGCAGCGCCGGATACCAGTCGTCATAAATAAGCGTGGCCGTCGGCCCACCCGTTTTCGAGTCCGAGGCAGCCGCTCCGCCAGCATCCAATGTCACCAATCGCGCCATCGTTCCCCACCATACCATTCAGACCGCTTCGTGCCCTGAACCTCGATTCGGCCTTTGATTGCCCGAAGTGCAGACTACTTTCATGCAGAGCAGAAACCCTATTTCCTAGTCCCTGCTCCCGGTTCCCTGTTCCCTGTTCCCTGTCCATCCGGCTTTTTCCAGCCGCCCGCCCTTGAGCACAAACTGCTCTCCGCGCCACACAATGGTGTTTCCCGCAAAACTCCAGACCCACACAAGAAAACCAATGGCGTCCCTGAGAGGCAGCAGCCACAAGTCCCGCAAAACCTGCCGGTCGCCAAGCACCCCCGCGCCCACCTGGACCGCTGTTCCCAGCCGCAGAAAGAACGCAAGTCCGAGCAGCCAGATGCTCCAGAAACTCGCCCCCGAAGCCACCACATTGGCCGCCGCCAACGGAAGCGTATGTGTAAAGATCAACCCCGCGTATCCCCATCGCCGGCTGTCCCGCACCGTCCGCGCCCACCGCAATTGGTGGCTCAGAAAGTCTTTGAAGCTATAGGCCGGCACGCTTGTCTCGACAACTTCTGAAGCGAGCTGAATCGAGTACCCCGCGGCCGCAATCCGCGCGCCCATCTCGTAATCATCGCCAAGCTGATCGACAAGGGCCTCAAGACCACCCGCACCCTGCAATGCTTCCCGACGCACGGCCAGCGTTGAACCTAGCCCGAAGTGGATGCCTCCTTCAACAAGGCGCGCCATCAGCACGCCAGCGATGAAATCCGTGGAAATCCCAAGTGCCTCGAAAACAGCGCCAAATGTCCACGAAGCAGTCCGTCCGCGATAGAGCGCCGTCACCATCCCGACGGGCTTCTTGTTCGGGGCCGCGAACTGCCGCATCACCAGGTCAAGATACTTCGGACTCACTCGAATGTCGGAATCATTGATGAGCAGAAACTCGTGCCGCGCTCCGCCCTCGGCATCCGTCATCATCTGGATCAGATTCGAAACCTTGCCATTCGTCCCCAGCCGCTCCGGGCAAATCACCAACCGGATTGCTCTCTCCGGAAACTCAGCCATCAGCCTCTCGACAGCCGCAACAGCCGGATCATCCGTGCTCCCCGCCCCAAACAGCAGCTCATATTCGCTCGGATACTCCTGCAGGCAATGGCTGCGAAAGGCTTCATACATCCCCTCATCGAAGCCCTTCACCGGCTTCAGAATGCTCACCGGAGGCACAAACACCGGCAGCCACTGCGACCGCCGCGCATGCCTTCTATAGCTCCATACCGCAACAAGCACCAGCAGGCAATACACCATGCTCGCCGCCGTAAGCACGGTCATAACGATCGCGGTTATGTGAGCAAAAGTCTGCATCGAGCCTTCAATCAGTTTAGCGAAGACCCTCGCTCAATCTGCTGTGAGGGCTAAATGCAATGTTAGGATTGCCGCATGCCCGCCGGAGGAACCGCCGTTGGCTTCATCTACTTCGCAGCAGCGAAGTACGCCGGCTACACAGCTTATTGCCGTTGGGGGATTCAGCCCCAGCTGGACAAGCCCGAGGATCTCTTCCCGCAACTTCCTTCCGCATGGAAGGCTGGCGCAGTTCGGACCCTGATCGGTCTTGTGATTGGAGCCGTCGTAGGCTTCGGATTCTGGGCCATCCCCCGGTTCTCGCATCACGACAACGCAGGCGAAGTTCTGTTCTTCTCGATGCTCGTTCCGGTGCGCGCCTTCGAGTGGTGGGTGCTCTTGCGATGGGTCTACAAAGACTTCACGCTGACCAATGGACAGCGTACGCTCCTCATCTGCGTGGGAATCGTCGTTTCGTTTCTTCTGGATGGATTGGGAATTCTGTCCGCCTTCGTGCTGCCCGGCGGTATGTGGGTCTGCTGATCAGTCCGAAGCACCTACTCGTAGCGCAGTGCCTCAATCGGATCCAGATTCGCAGCCTTCCATGCCGGATAGATCCCAAACAGCAACCCGATGGCACACGATACCCCGAACCCAAACAGCACCCAGAAGGTCGACACCGTTGCTGGCAACCCTATCGGCAGCCAGTATACGACCCAGGTAATCACGCTGCCTGCCAGTACTCCGATAATCCCTCCGATCGCGCAGAGCGTAACTGCTTCTGTAGTGAATTGCGTCAGAATCGTCCGCTTGGTCGCGCCCAGAGCCTTTCGTATGCCGATCTCCCGCGTACGCTCGGTCACCGAAACCAGCATGATGTTCATCACGCCCACGCCGCCCACCATCAGGCCCACGCTCGAAACCGCCAACATGAACAGCCGCAATCCCCAAGTCACCTGGTCCCACAGCCGCGAGAGCGAATCCGGTCCGAAGATCTCGAAGTTGTCGTTCGCCTCCACCTTCACCTTGCGCCGGACACGCAATGTTTCGCGTATTTCCTCTTCCACCAACCCTTTGTTGGCAGGGTCATCGTATTTCACCGCGATAAACAGATCTCTCACTTCCGGATGCAGGTTTTCAAATGTTCCGAAGGGAAAGTACGCCGCATTGTCGTTCGGGTTCTTGCCGCTGCCGAAGGGTTGCTTTTGCTTGGCCAGCACTCCGATCACGGTGTACATCGAAGTCTCGATATTCACATCCTTGCCCACCGCCGGCTCGTTGCCAAAGAGGTTCTCCCACGTATCATGCGCCAACACCACTACCTTGGCATGGCGTTGATCTTCATCGTCGGTAAACATTCGCCCCTCCTGCAAGATCAGATCCCGCGTCTGGGCAATCTCCGCGGTGTGACTCTCCAGGATTGTTCCCGCAGCCTTTTTGCCGTTGTATTTCACTGAGACGTCCCCGACGCGAAAGCCAAGCTTCGCATACCGTTTTCCGGCATCTGCCGCAACCACATGCGGCAACAGGCGCAGCGCCATTGCATCTTCATATGTCAGCTTCTTGCGTGTGAGCTGCTCGGTGGTGGGTTTGAACACGCCGAACGGCAAGTGGAAGATCCAGAAGACATTCGAACCCAATGAACTCACAAAGTCGCCAACGCGATTGTTCACTCCGTTGATCACCGAAGAGATGGCGATTACAGAAGTTACGCCAATCACGATGCCAAGTATGGTCAGCCCGGAGCGCAGTTTATTCGTGCGCAGGGTATCCACCGCCATCCTTACCGATTCCCGAGTCTGACCTTGCGCCATAAAGCCGCCTTTCCTACAATTCCGCGCGTAGCGCTACAATCGGGTCGAGTTTCGCGGCCTTGCTGGCCGGATACACCCCAAAGAATATTCCCGTCCCGGTGGCCATGAACAAGCCCAGCAGCACCGATCCCACCGAAACATTCACCGAAATATCGAAGATCATTGTGATGAGTTCAGCCACGCTGACACCGAGCAGAATGCCGATCACCCCACCCAGCGTAGCCATCAGCGCCGACTCAATCAGGAACTGCATCAGCACATCCTTCTGCCGCGCTCCCAAAGCCTTGCGCACCCCAATCTCCCGTGTCCGCTCCGTTACAGAAACCAGCATGATATTCATGATCACAATACCGCCCACCACCAGCGAAATCGATGCCAGAGCCAGAACGATGAAGACGAACAATTGACTGATCTGCTTCCAGATTTCCAGAAAGGTATCATTGGTCGTCAATTCGAAGCTGTCTGCCACACCTGGCGCATCGTGGCGCCGCGCACGCATTAGGACCCGCACCTGGTCCTCGGCCTCCTCCATAACCTTGGCATCGCCGTCGGCGCGCGCGTAGATTGTCAGTGAGTCATTGGTGCCGTAGGTATGTTGATAAGTAGTTATGGGTACTACGACCCAGTTGTCCTGTGACTGCCCGAATGTCTTTCCCTGACGCTCACCCACACCCACGACTGTGTACGGCGTTCCGTTGATACGCACTTCCTGACCCAACGGGTCGCCGTCGCCCATGATGTCGTCCACAATGTCGTAGCCCACGACGACGTTATGGGAGGCATGTTCCACGTCCCCTTCGGTCAGTGCGCGGCCCAGAACCACATTGAGGTTGTTCAGCGAAAACATCGACGCCGTGTAACCTCGCAACTCGGTGTCTGTGGTGGAATGTCCGTTATGCACCACCTTGGTGGTCTGCGAAAGCTCCGCACCCACTTCCTTGCAGTACGTGCAGGAGTCGCGGACAGCCTGGTAATCTTCAAACTTAATAATTTTGCGTTTCTGATAGCGCAGATACTCTTCGGGACCCATGATTGCTCCCATGCGGCCCAACGTAAATACATCTGCGCCGTACCCGGTAAGCTTGGTCCCCATGTAGTCATTCGCCGTATTCGTCAACGTGATCACCATGATCACCGAAGCCACGCCCATCACCACGCCAATCAGCGTCAAAATAGACCGCATCTTGTTGGCCCACAGCGACTGCAGCGCGAGTTTGACGGCTTCACTAAATTGCATCGATTCCCGTTCCTTGCATTACCTGATCAAACTAAAGCTCTAAAGTATTGCCGTTTCAGAGCTACCAGGATTGGTCGTCCCGATAGGTCTTGTCATCCTGAGCGAAGCCGAAGGGGATCTGCTTTTCCTCTTCCAGACGCCGAACAACCGGCGTGTCAACAACTTCAGCACTCAACCGCCGCGCTCACACTGGACCTCGCCGATTTTGGCTGCTACCCGGAAGTCTAGCAGCGAAGATGCAGCTCTGGCGCGTAAACAGACTACGCAATCGCTGTAAATCCGGTTCCCGCAATCACGGAACCCGCCCTATACTTGCTGCGTACAATGAAGTTCCGTATCTTTGCTCGCGTCAACCGCCCTCCGGAGAGTCCATGAATCTGATCCGTCGCGCTACACTCCCTGCTGCCTTCTTCGCCGCTGCCATCCTTGCCTTGCTCCCATCCGCATCCGCAGCGCCTGCCCCTAACCCTCCGCTGCTTCTTCGCTTCCCCTCGTTGAGCCAGACCACAATCGCCTTCCGCTACGCCGACGACATCTGGACCGTCTCCCGTTCCGGCGGCGAAGCGCAACGGCTGACCTCTACCGGAGAAGTCGTCGCAGGACCTTACTTCTCGCCCGACGGCTCGCAGATCGCCTACACAGCCCACCTCAACGGCGGCTATGACGTCTACACCATCCCCGCCACCGGAGGCATCCCCCGCCGCATCACCTGGCACCCAGCCGGCAGCGGAGTCGTCGGCTGGACCCCCGATGGCCAAGACATCCTGATCTCCACCGGAATGTCCAGCCCGCGCCACTACAACCGCCTTTTCCGCGTGCATGCCGACGGCTCCGGAATCCCCGAACCGCTGCCGCTGCCCGCCGCCTCGACCGGCTCCTACTCACCCGACGGCCAATCCCTCGCCTACGAATCCGTAAGCCGCTGGCAACCGGCCTGGAAGCGCTATCACGGTGGCCAGAATGTCCCCATTTGGATCGTGAACCTCAAAACTCTCGATCTCGAAAAGATTCCCAGCGATAACAGCCACGACTCCGAGCCAGTCTGGATCGGCGACCAGGTCTACTTCCTTTCGGATAGAGGAGGCCCGGTGTCCCTTTATCGCTACGACACCAAATCCAAAGCCGTAACGCCGGTCGCCGCCAACAAAGGCCTCGATCTCAAGACCATGCAGGCCGGTCCCAGTGGCCTTGTGTACGAACAGTTCGGCTCTCTTCATCTGCTCGACCTTTCATCTGCTGGTCAGCCGGGCGAAGATCACACTCTGCAGGTAACCATCCACGGCGATCTCTCCAACCTCGCACCGCACATCGCCTCCATCGACTCCCACGAAATCCAGAACGCCGCACTCTCCCCAACCGGCCAGCGCGCGGCCTTCGAAGCCCACGGCGACATCTTCACAGTCCCCGCGGAAAAAGGCGACACCCGCAACCTCACCAACACCTCCAACGCCGCCGAACGCGCCCCCGCCTGGTCGCCCGACGGCAAAACCATCGCCTACTTCTCCGACGCCTCCGGCGAGTATCAGCTCCACCTCAAAGAGCAGACCGGCTTCAAGCCCCCCACCGTCATCAACCTCGGACCCAACCCGTCGTTCTTCTACGGACTCACCTGGTCTCCCGACTCAAAACACCTGCTCTACACCGACAAGCACCTGCACCTCTGGTACCTCGACGTTCCCTATAAGGACGACAAAGGTAAAGAGGTCCCCGCCGGAAAGCCAATCCTCGTCGATACCAGCCGTCAGGGCGGCTTTGGTGGAGACGGCTTCACCGCCGAGTGGTCGCCCGATTCCAAATGGATCAGCTACACTCGCGATCTGCCCAACACCCTCAAGGCCGTCTTCGTCTACTCGATCGACAAGCACGCCTCAACCCAGATCACCGACGGCATGAGCGACGCTTCCAGCGCCGTCTTCGACGCCAACGGCAAGTACCTTTATTTCCTCGCTTCCACCGATGACGGACCCTCCAACGCCGGCATCGATCTCTCCTCTCTCGACCGCGCCGAAACCAGCGCTGCCTATGTTGTCGTCCTCTCAAAAGACGAGGCTTCCCCGCTGCCACCCGAAAGCGACGACGAAAAGATCAAGGAAGAAGAGAAGAAGAAGGACGATCCAAAGAAAGAACCTCCACCCAAGACAGGCGCTAACGATAAGGATAAGAAGGACCGCAAGCCCACCGATCAGGAGAAGGCCGACGCTGCAGCCAGCGGCAAGGAAGCCAAGCCCGACGCCAAAGAAGACAAGAAAGTTGAAGTCAAGATTGACCTCGATGGCATCGGCAACCGCATCCTCTCCCTGCCGGTCCCAACCCGCAACTACGCCTCGATCGTTGCCGGAAAAACCGGCGTCATCTATCTCCTGGAAAGCCCGCCCATTGGCCGCTCCTCCAATGAAAATGGCGGCCCCGGCATTCGCGCAGTCTGGCGCTTTACCCTCGAGAAACGCAAGACCGAACAGGTGCTCAGCGACCTCGACGGATTCACCATTTCCGCCGACGCTTCCAAAGTTCTCCTCGCGACGCACGGCTCCTTTTCCATCGCCCCAACCGACGACCTGAAGCCCGGCGGGGACAGCGCGGGCAAGCCCGTCAATCTCTCAGGCATGTCCGCCACCATCGACCCCCGTGCCGAATGGCGCCAGATCTTCAACGAAACCTGGCGTCTCCAGCGCGACTTCCTCTACGATCCCAACACGCACGGCCTCTCCATCCCCAAGGTCGAAGCTCGCTATCGCCCCTATCTCGACGGCCTCGCCAGCCGCAGCGAGTTCAGCTATCTCTCCACTGAAATGCTCGGCGAAGTCACCATCGGCCACATGTTTATCAGCGGACCCTACAAACCCGACACCGCCCCCAAGACCGGCCTGCTCGGAGCCGACTACACCGTCGAGAACAACCGCTACAAGTTTGCTAAAATTCTCGGCGGCCAAAACTGGACCCCCGGCCTCGCCTCCCCGCTCACCCTGCCCGGCGTCTACGTCAAAGAGGGCGAATACCTGCTGGCCGTCAATGGCCGCGAGCTCCACGGAACCGATAACCTGTATCAATTCTTCGACGGTACTGCCGGCAAGCAGACCGTTCTCCGCGTCGGCCCCAATGCCGATGGCACGAACGCCCGCGATGTAACCGTGGTCCCGATCGACGACGAAGACGGCCTGCGCAATCTCGATTGGATCGAGGCCAACCGGCGCAAGGTCGACAGGCTCTCTGGCGGCAAAGTCGCCTACGTCTACATGCCCAACACCGGCGGCGGCGGATACACCAACTTCAACCGCTACTTCTACGCGCAGCTCGACAAACAAGCCCTGGTCCTCGACGAACGCTGGAATGAAGGCGGATTCATCGCCGACTACATCGTCGAAGTCCTGCAGCGCAAACCGCTCTCAGGCGCCATCGAACGCGACGGCAACCCTCAGCACGATCCCATCGGCGCCATCTTCGGGCCCAAAGTCATGCTGGTCAATCAAAACTCAGGCTCAGGCGGCGACGCCATGCCCTGGTACTTCCGTAAAGCCGGCCTCGGCAAGCTCGTCGGTACCCGCACCTGGGGCGGTCTCGTCGGTATCGGCGGCTATCCCACCCTGCTTGACGGCGGCCGAGTCACCGCGCCCCGCTACGCCATTTACGGACTCAACGGCGACTGGGAAGTCGAAAACCATGGCATCGCCCCCGATGTAGTCGTCGAAGAGACCCCAAAGGACTTCATGGCCGGTAAGGATCTGCAACTCGAAACCGGCGTTCAGCTGGTCCTCGACGAACTCAAAGCCCACCCCATCCCCAATATCCCGATCCCAACCTATCCCAACTACCACCAGAACGACGGCCTGGGTAAAAACTGACAACTCGAAACAGTGAACACGCAGAAAGGCCGGGACAGCAATCGTCCCGGCCTTTCGCATTTCTATTCCCTGTTCCCTAGTCCCTAGTCCCTAGTCCCTGCCTCATCTCCCCGAGCTGCCAAACCCCTTCTCCGCCCGGCTCGAATCGGCCAAATCCTCCACAACAGAAACCGCACCCGTCAGCACCGGCACCGGAATCATCTGTGCAATCTTGTCTCCTGCATTCAGCCGGATCGCCTCATCGGTCAGGTTCGTCAGCAGTATCTGAATCTCCCCGCGATACCCGGCGTCGATCACGCCACCCGTAACCGCGACGCCGCGGGCAGCCATCGAAGACCGGTCTCGCACCAGCAACCCCAGCCCTGCGCCGGTTTCGGGATGCCGCGCTTCAATGGCAATGCCCGTCTTCACCCGCACCGCAGCCCGAGCCCAAAGCTCCACCGCCTCCAGCGCAAACACGTCATATCCCAGATCCTCACCCGGATGCGCCACCTCCGGCGCCCGAGCCCCCTCAGCCAACAACTTCACAAGTAGCATTCCTCAATCCTAACTGGATAACTCCGCCCATGCTCTTGCCTTTCTGTCTGTCATTCCCGCAGGGAATCTGCTTCTGCCCTTGCTGTGAGCATCAACGTAGATTCCTAGTAAGCAGCCATGCGCAGAAAAGTGGCGCGGTGAACGCACATCTCAAAAGCGAGATGTGCGGCACCCTCATTCGTGGAAAAAATATGAGACCTGCGCCACCCGCCGCCACTGAGTGGGCGGTGGCCCGAATCACGTTCTCCTCAACGGTATCTGCGAGCGATGTGCGACAACTGGAATGTTCTGAGTATTGAGGAAATTGTTGTATTCCTGTAGCGCGGTCTCGGCGGACAGCGGGCCTAGCATCATATCGACTATCGGTAGGTGGGCATCCTCTGGTGTTTCGCCTATATTCATTACCCCCAGCGGGAACGCGATATACGGAATCTCTGCCAGTGTTTGCCCCTTGCGATATTGAATTGGATGCACGAGATTCGTTTTGTCTTTCCCCGGTGATAGAGGCAACACCAAACGCCACTCCTGCTCGTGGAAAAACGCCTCATGCTTGAATAGTCCAGCCAGACGAAATACGCGGGTCTTCATCTCAAGAAGACCGATTCTAGCCGCATCCTTGAACTCTTTACTCCCAAAGACGAAATTCGTTACTTCGCTAATTTGCTCGAAAGTGGGCTTTATTCCTGTTTGCGCGGCACCATGTAGAAATTGATGCGCTACGCTCGTCCATCTCGTTCTCGTCGCACTCACAAAATGTTCTAGTGAAGAACGCACTAGATTTTCTTTTTGGCTCTTCTCATAGATACAGGGCGCGAGAGTCACAGCCGAGCCCAATTCTTCGGATGGCTTAAATGCGCGTAGGTCAAATCCGATGCTCACTCCGCATTCGTCGTGTGTGTAGTGCTGCCACTGGTGAAGATCATTGCCAGCCTCTGAAAAAGATGCAACAAAAATCTGGGCACTGTCCGGGTTCATGAAGTCTGATTTCAATATCTCCGTCACTGCCCATTTAACTATGTCTTTGCATGGAAAGCCGTAAGCCTCGGTTTCGGGCGCGTCATCGATGCACTGTTGAAGAGAGCCTCGAATGTTCACAAATTCTTGGGCGTCATTGAGGCAGCGAACATCGGTTGCCCAGATGCTCTTGCTCGAAATGATGCCTTTGGAACCTGCCACTGAAGTGTAGTGCCAGAGTCGCTCAGGTATCGGCGCATACAGGAGAGACATTACTGGGTCATTTTCCATAATCACTTCTCGGTGGGTGGTTTCTTCAAATTTATCATCGGTGTGACCTAGCAGATAGCGCAGGTCTGAATCAAAGTAAATGAGGGTGCCATCATCTCGCTTTGGAAATGTGGGTTTCGGCGGCGCCACATTCCGGACCAATAGCCTCCGTCTCAACCAGAATCGCCTCAAACGCAGGCCGGCCCCGTTTGAGATCTCCCAAACGGGGCCGTCACTTCAGCAAAAGAGCCTGTAAGCCGAATTCTGTCGTGTGCGGTCATTCCTCTAGACGCCGCGTTACCGCGGACGTTCAACAGCAACCTACCCGGAGGTTTCGGCACTTGCTTGAACCGCCTGTCGCGCATCGGGCCGATACGCCCCGCCGCCCGGTTCTACAGGCACTGGCGAGTCCCTCCCTATTTGGTCTTGCTCCGTGTGGGGTTTACCCTGCCCTCGACTTTACAGCCGAAGCGGTGCGCTCTTACCGCACCTTTTCACCCTTACCCCGGCGCGCAAAAAGCAAGCTTTCTGCGGGATGCTGAACTCTCTTGCGAAAGCCCAGGTAGCCGAGGCGGTATATTCTCTGTGGCACTGGCCGTCCATGAGCCTTGAAGCTCACGTCCCGGACGTTATCCGGCACACCGCCCTGCGGAGTTCGGACTTTCCTCCCCCGGTCGCGTCTTACGACGAAACCGGCAGCGACCGCCCAGCTCCCTTGCTTCTGTTAGTTTATCGCGGATTCACTCAGCTTTCCCTACCGTCTTCTCGGCGTACGCCTTCTGCAACACCGAGAAAGCCTCTTTCTTCTCCCCCTGATCGCTGATCAGCCCCTTGCGGTTAAACCCATCCTGAATACCCGGCAAAGGCCGCCGCGGCGATCGAAAATCCATCAGCACCCACGGGCTCATCCCCCTGAGCTGCGGTATGCGATTCAGCATCCCCAGCTGATGCCTGAAGACATCAGCCTGATACTCCTCCGTCCAGCGCTCGGTCTTCGCTCCGTGCAGCCCGGCCTTGGCATCGGCGCCAAACTCGCTCATGATCAGCGGCTTGTCATAGGCAATCTTCCAGTCCGTCGTATCCGCGCTCTCAGGATGCTGCTCATACCATCCGATGTACTCATTGGTCCCAATCACATCGAGATACTTGCCCAGCGGATCGTCGACAACCTTCGTCGACCTCTCCCCATTCGCCTCCGTACGCACCAGCAGCGCGGCCGTAATCAGCCGCGAAGGATCAAGCTCCCGTGCGTGCGCCGCCAGCGAACTGATGAACTTAGTACGCGCATCCGAAATGGGAGTCTCATTGGCCATCGACCACAACACAATCGCCGCATGATTGCGATAGCTCCCAATCTCCTCATTAAGCTGCTGCGAAGCCTTTGTGTAGACCTCAGGCTTCTCAAACTGCACAGCCCAGTACACAGGATTCTCCGACCACACCATCAGCCCCATGCGATCCGCCGCCCGCAGCATCGTCTCGTCATGCGGATAATGCGCGAGCCGCACAAAGTTGCAGCCCAGCTCCTTCGCCCAACCGAGCAGCGTCTCCGCGTCTTTGGTGGAGTAGGCGCGCCCGGTCCGATAAGGTGCCTCGGCGTGAATCGAAACTCCACGCAGAAACACCGGCTTGCCATTCAACAGAATTTCGTTACCTTTCACCTCAATCGTGCGAAAGCCGATCTCATCCGAAACAGAATCAGTTCCAGCTTCGAGCACAATCTTGTACAGCTTTGGCCTCTCGGGGGACCACAATTCCAGCCCTGGAGCCTCGAAGCCGACGGCAGCCTTTCCGTCATCTCCGATCTTTGCGTTCTCTCCTGCGTACTTTGGCTCCGGTCCATCTGCAGCAACGTTTACAGTGACTGCGTCCCCCGCGCTGCCGCCCACCACATGCACCCAACCCTCGATTGTGTCAGGGTTTGTCTTGCTTAAATGCAGATCATATTGATCGATAAATTCGTCAGGCACAGCAATCAGCGAAACCTCGCGCGTCAGCCCGCCATAGTTGAACCAATCCGTCTGCGTCGTCGGCACGCCATCCTCATGCCGCGTGTTATCCACCGTCGCAATCACAAAGTTTGAGCCCGGTTTCAGTGCCGAAGTCACCTCGCAATTGAACGCCGTAAATCCACCCTCGTGTTCGCAAACCTTCGTCCCATTCACCCAGAAGATCGATTTGTAATTCGCCGCTCCCACATGCAGAAACACGCGAGTGTGCGCCTTCACCTCATACGAGAAATCCTTCTCGTACCACATCAAACCCTCATACCAGAAGAGCTCCGTCTTCTGCGTATTCCAATCCCCCGGCACCTTCAGCGTTGGAGACTTCGCAAAGTCGTAATCCACCGGCCCGGTATCCCCCGGCTTCGCCTTCTGATTCACAAACCATCCCCGCGCAAGCTCATGCTTGTTAAAGTAAAGCCCAGCCTGATACGGGTCGGGAATCACATGCCACTCTCCGTTGAGCGACATAGCCGGCCGCCTGTCTGCGCCAGTAATCACAATAGGAGCGAGCTTCACATCCTGTGCCGCAGCGTCCAACGAAGCCATCAGGAAAAGCGGCGTGAGTAGAACACAAAGACCAGACACGCAAATCGAAATTCTCTTCAAGTACATACCTCAGGTCACGCATGTGAACGTGCAACAGACAGGATACGCTCAGGAAGTTTCAATCGTGATCGACCAAAGCAAAAGGCCTTCCCGTTCGGGAAGGCCTTTTCCTATCATCAACCGACTATTTACGCCCCCAGATACTGCACATGCACATAAGTCCCGAGCCGCACGTTATACGCCAGGTACCACCCAATGTGATCCGGATCGTCATAAATAATCACGTCATCCGAATCCCAAAGCCATCCATCGCAGAAGGCCACATCAAACGGCGCTACGCTGAAGTAAAAACCGCCAAACCAGAACCGCCCCGGGCCGCCTCCGGCAAGCCGCCAGCGATGATCCGGCCCAAATCCACCCGTGAAGTGCCCATGCTCCCACGGATGATCCAGATGATAGTGCGGGTCGTTCCGGCCCGTATCATGGCCTACCCACTCATGCTGGTCGCCATGCTGGTCCACATGCGGCGTGTTCGGATGTCCTTGTTTATCGCTGTAGTTGTGATGCTCTTCCGGCGTGCGGGGAGTCCCATGAAACTCCGCGGGTCCATGCGCAGGCGGACGGGGTGGTGGTGCGGGGTGACCTCCGCCCTGAGGATGCTGTTGCGCGATCAAAGGCACACTTGCCATCAGTGCCAAAGCCAAAATACTGGCATAAGCTTTCATTGAGTTCCTCCATCGGGCCTCTGCTCAGCCAATCGCCGGCGAAGCCACTTACCTCAATTGGAACCCAACTTCAAACCCTAAGTTGCTCAGAATAGAGCTTCATCAAACAGATGAATGCTTCATCCAGATCAGCCAGACTTTGCACAGAGCGCAGCCAGCCTACGCCGAAACCCCCACTGCCTCACGCCGCCACGCATACAGCGGGAACTGATTCGCGAGATCCGCAACATCCCCGCGAATCCGCGTCAGCACCGCATCGTCTCCGCGCTTTTCGAGAGCCTCTCCGATCCATTGCGCGATCTGCCGCATCTCCGGCTCTTTCATCCCGCGCGTCGTCAGCGCCGGCGTACCAACGCGAATGCCCGAAGGCTTGAGCGGCGGATTCGTGTCATACGGAATTCCGTTCTTGTTCACCGTAATCCCCGCCTTGCCTAATGCCACTTCGGCCTCCGAACCATACATCCCACTCGCATGACCCGAGCGGAAGACGTCCACCAGCATCACGTGGTTGTCTGTTCCACCCGATATGACCCTCCAGCCGCTCTCCTGCAATGCCGCAGCAAGAGCCTGCGCATTTGCAACCGTCTGCCTCGCGTATTCGGCAAACTCAGGCTGCAATGCTTCTTTGAAAGCCACAGCCTTGGCCGCAATAATATGCACCAGCGGTCCACCCTGCTGCCCCGGAAACACCGCCCGGTCCACCGCCTGAGCCAGTTCCTGATCGCACAAAACCAACCCCGCCCGCGGCCCGCGCAGCGTCTTGTGAGTCGTCGTAGTCGTAATCTGCGCATGCGGCACCGGCGAGGGATGCACCCCGCCCGCCACCAGCCCGGCGATGTGCGCCATGTCGATCACCAGCTTCGCGCCGACTTTATCCGCAATCTGACGCATCCGCGCAAAATCCCAGATCCTCGAATACGCACTCGCGCCGCCGACGATCATCTTCGGCTTCTCACGCACGGCAATCGACTCCAGTTCGTCGTAATCGATCGTCTCCGTATCCTTGCGCACGGTATAAAACGTCGGCCGGTACAACTTCCCGCTGAAACTCAGCTTGTGGCCATGCGTCAGATGCCCGCCATGCGCCAGATCGAGCCCCAGGATCGTATCCCCCGGCTCCAGAATCGCCATATACGCCGAAGCATTCGCCTGCGACCCGGAATGAGGCTGCACATTGGCATGCGCGGCTCCAAACAACTGCTTGGCGCGATCACGAGCCAGGTTCTCGACCACATCCGCGTATTCGCATCCGCCGTAGTAACGCCGCCCCGGATACCCCTCGGCATACTTGTTCGTGAACACCGAACCAGCCGCCTCCAGCACTGCTTCCGAGACAAAGTTCTCGCTGGCAATCATCTCCAGCCCTTCGTGCTGGCGCAGTGTTTCGTGGTCAATCGCAGCAGCAACCTCAGGATCGGCCTGAACCAGAGGACGGGCAAACGCAGTTTGGATACGGTCTGTCATACAAGAATTCTAGCGCGGGCCGCAGTCCCGTAGCCTGAGGACGAACCATCCTTCGCCATTCCCCTGTTGACATTCTGACTATCCTGCCCCATCGTATAGGTAGAAAGACAACAGGAGTATCCATGGGAGACTCAAAGTCCGACGTACTGCAAGGCACTCTCGACCTCATGGTCCTCAAGACCCTCGAATCCATGGGCCCGTTGCACGGCTACGGTATCGCCCGGCGGATCGAGCAGGTCAGCGGTGACGCGCTTACCCTCAACCAGGGCACCATCTATCCCGCCCTTCTGCGCCTCGAGCAGCGCGGCTGGATCAGCTCCGAGTGGGGCACATCCGAAACCAACCGCCGCGCCAAGTTTTATTCCCTGAGCCGCCTCGGCCGTAAGCAGATCGAGTCCGAAACCGAAAACTGGGAGCGCATCGCCACCACGATGGCCCGCTTCCTGGCCCCATCTAATTAGGAGTCGCCGATGCATCCCAGACCACGCGACGAAAAATCTTCGCCCGACCCGGCAAGACCCCGCATGACAGACCGGCTGCGAACGCTACTGAGCCGCTGCGCCTCACTTTTCGGACGCAAGAAGCTGGACGCCGAACTCGATGAGGAGCTACGCAGTCATCTGGATATGGCGACGGAAGAGAACATGAAACGCGGCCTGTCCAGGCAGGCGGCGCGCACAGCAGCTCTGCGTCAGTTCGGCGGAGTCGTGCAAACCCGGCAGTCGTACCGGGAGCAACGCGGCCTACCGCTGTTCGAGACCGTCGTGCAGGACATTCGCTTTGGCATGAGAATGCTGCGCAAAAGCCCTGGATTCGCAATCGTCGCTGTTCTGACCCTGGCCCTCGGCATCGGCGCGAACACTGCGATTTTCTCCGTGGTGAAGGCAGTGCTGCTGGCTCGGCTGCCCTACAAAGATCCGAGCCGCATCGTGGTGGTCTGGACGGCAAGCCCTGCCCGTGGCGGGATTCCACTTGGCAGCAGTCCCGGTGACTTCGCAAGCTGGAAACAAAACAACACCGTCTTTGAGGATCTCGCTCCCTCCTATGACGACGAAAAAACGCTCACCGGCCAGGGCGCCCCGCAATTCCTGATCGGATATGCGGTTGCCGCAAACTATCTACGCGTTCTCGGCGTCGAGCCACAGATCGGGCGTCTCTACACAGACCAGGAAGACAAGCCCGGCGGTCCGAGGGTTGCGTTGGTAAGCGACCACCTCTGGCACACAACGTTTAATGCCGATCCTGGCATCATCGGCAAAGCAATCACGCTCGACGGCAGCTCCTATACCGTGCTGGGAGTGATGCCTCCGGGATTCAATTATCCCGCCACTGTGGACATCTGGACCCCGTCGGCCATAGCGCCTGCAGCCCTCGACGATTTCAAAAACTCGTATATACGTATCATTGGCCGGCTCAAACCGGGCGTTACTCTCGCGCAGGCTCAAAATGAGCTGAATGCGATTGAATCGCAGTTGATGTCCACTCATCCGGATACGGACGCGGGTAATCGCATCATCGTAGTTCCTTTGCGTGAACAACTGGACGGCGACATTCGCAAACCACTCCTCATCCTGATGGGCGCTGTTGGAGTCGTGCTGCTCATTGCCTGTGCAAACGTAGCCGGGCTTGCCCTCGCGCGCGATGCTGAACGGCGAAAGGAAATCGCAGTCCGGCTGGCTTTGGGCGCAACCCGTATGCGGCTACTGCGACAGTTTCTGATCGAGAGTCTGTTGCTGGCCGCAATGGGAGGAGCGGCAGGTCTTGCCATCGGGCTTGTCCTGACGCGTGCCCTGCTCACGCTCTTTCCCAATGACGTTGCGAACCTGGATATTCCCAAAGTGACGGCGATTCCAATGGACCTCGGCGTCTTCCTGTTTGCCCTCGCCGCTACCCTGCTCACCGCCGTTCTCTTCGGGATAGCCCCGGTGCTGCGGGCCATGCACGCCGAGGCCAGCGACGCTTCAAAAGAGTGGTCCCGCGGCAACACGGCGAGCCGCACCTCCAATCGTTCACGCAGTGCCATCGTGATCGCCGAAGTGGCGCTCTCGCTTATGTTGCTCACCGCAGCGGGCTTGGTCGTCGCAAGTTTCCAGCGAGTCCTCGACTCCAGCCTGGGCTTTCACTCAGGCCATCTTCTCGCCCTGCAGGTATTCCTCCCGCCTGATCACTACCCGCAGAAAGACCTCGTCAAACAACGCCTCTTCGTCCAGCAAGTTGTGGGGAAGATGAACGCCCTGCCAGGCGTGGAATCCGCCGCCGCAACGAACTTCCTGCCACTTATCGGCTTCTGGGGAACGACCAGTTTCCAGCTTCGCGGGCAGGCACCACCACAAGGCGGACAGGTTCCCGAGGCTGACGAACGCGTCATCACACCGGAGTATCTGCGCACCATGGAAATCCCTCTGCTCCGCGGACGAACCTTCACAGTAGCCGATCGCGCCGGCGGTGCCCAGGTCATCATGATCAATCAGACGTTTGCCAATCGCTTCTTCAAAGACAAAAACCCCGTCGGTGAAGAACTGAATCTCGGAACAGCAATCAAGCCGGATTGGTGGCAGATCGTGGGCGTCACTGGAGATGTCAAGGCCTTTGGCCAGGACCAGCCAACCCATCTCGACATCTATCAGCCTTACGACCAGGTGCCGTATCCGATCATCGCATTCACTCTTCGCACCACAGCCGACCCAGCCGCTATGGTGAAGGCCGCGCAACAGGCCCTCTGGAGCGTCGATCCGGATCTGCCCGTGTACAAGGCCATCACGCTCGATTCGCTGGCATCACAGACCCTGGCGCTGCGTCGCACGAGTTCCGTACTCTTCTCAGGTTTCGCAGCACTGGCCCTGGTACTGGCATGCATCGGCATCTACGGAGTCATGGCTTACGCAGTCACCCAGCGGCGGCAGGAGATCGGCGTACGCATGGCCCTCGGCGCTCGCCGCGCCGATGTTCTGCGCATGGTCATGGGCTTCGGTTTTCGAATGACCTTTGCAGGTATCCTGCTAGGCCTCGCTGGAGCCCTCGCATCCACACGATTGCTGGCGAGCCTGTTGTTTCAGACAAGCGCCATGAACCCGCTTATTTTCTCTGCGGCAGCAGCAGTATTACTCGCCGTCGCAATTCTCGCCTCATATCTGCCCGCGCGGCGCGCGGCCTCCATCGATCCCATGCAGGCACTTCGAGCCGAATAGCAACCGTCAATCTAGGAACCGTCCATGAATCCGCGAATGCCCAAACCCCAAGCATCAGACACAATTCGAACTCTGCTCAGCCGGATAGCATCGCTCTTCAGTTCTCGCAAGCTTGACAGCGACCTCGACGAAGAATTGCGCGCACACATCGACCTCGCCGTCGAAGAGCATATGACTCTCGGCATGAGTCGAAAACAAGCCCGCGTCCAGGCTCTGCGCGACTTCGGCGGCATCACCCAAATCCGTGAGACCTATCGCACGCATCGCGGTTTCCCCATCTTCGACCAATTTGCGCGCGATCTACGCTTCGGCATTCGCCAGCTCCTCCGCTCCCCGGGCTTCGCACTCACTGCGATCCTCACGCTCGCGCTCGGGCTTGGAGCGAACACCGCCGTCTTTTCCCTCATCAATGGATTACTGCTTCGCCCACTTCCAGTGCCGCATGCCAGTCAACTCGCTGTTCTTCGTTACGATCGCTCCGATATGCCCGGTACGGCGGGTTACAGCTTTTGCGAACCTATATTTCGCGTTCTTGAGAAACAGCGAGCACCATTTCAGGATTTGGCCGCCTTTACGGCAAGCACCTTGCAGGTACGCAATAATTCTGCGGTTGTCGAGATCCAAGGAACGCTGGTCAGTGGGGAATTCTTCCGCGCGCTGGAAACTCCACCGTTCCTGGGCCGGTACCTGACTTCGGAGGATGATCAGGCAGGAGGTGGTTCGGCTGGTTTTGGTGTGGTGATCGGTGAGAGCTTCTGGTCGACGTGGTTCAATAGCGCGCCGGATGTTGTGGGCCGAAAATTGACGATCGCTAACGCACCATTCACGGTTGTGGGTGTCATGCCAAGGCGGTTCATAGGGGCCGATCCGACGCAGCGACCTGAGATTTATGTGCCGCTATCGGCAGAACCGTTGATTCATGCCCCTTATAACCTCACTGCTGGCGGCTACAAAAATTGGTGGTTGCATCTAATCGCTCGTCGGAACACCGGCGTCTCGCTCGCGCAGGCGAACGCCGCTTTGCAGACGATGTCTAGTCCGATCATGGATGAGGCGATTCCGAGCGCCGAATGGATCAAGAACGCTCGTAACAACCATTTTCAAATTGTGGCGGAGCCGGGGTCGAAGGGCTACTCGTCTCTCCGCAGAGCCTTTGCGAATCCGCTGGTCGTGGTGTTTTCCCTTTGCGGGGCGATGCTCTTGCTGGCGTGCCTGAACCTTGCAAGCCTCCTCACGGCCCGAGCTGCTGCGCGTGGGCGCGAACTGGCAACGCGACTGGCAATTGGCGCCTCCCGAAGGCGGCTGATACAGCAGCTCTTGATGGAGAGTCTGCTCATTGCTGTATCAGGAATCACAGTTAGCCTGGCTGTCTCACCCACCGTCAGTCGGCCATTGGCTGCTCTGCTTCTCGGCAATAATCGCAATGCAATCCTGGACACGACTCTCGATCTGCGCGTGTTTCTCTTTGCTGCGCTTATTACCGGAACAGCGACTCTGCTCATTGGGCTCATACCCGCGCTACGGGCTACATCTGGGAATCTCAACGATCACATGAAGGATGGTTCGCACGCGACGTCGGCGCGGGAACATTCGCGTTTGTTGTCCAGGACCCTGATGGGATCGGAAGTCGCACTGGCACTGATCCTTGTGGTAGGTGCTGGGCTGCTTGGCACTAGCCTGACGCGGCTGTATTACACAGGGTTGGGCTTCGAGCCCAACGGCCTGGTAAATCTCGATCTGGGCATGGGTAAACAAGCCCTCGAAGGCGACGCGCTTATTCGCTGGTACGAGGCATTTGCCGCTTCGCTGGGACATCAACCTGGCGTAAAGTCTGTGAGTTTTGAGAGCGTTACTCCGCTGTCTGGAGATAATTGGACCGACAATCTTCGTACTCCGTCCAGCAATGGTGATCGCAACATCTACTGGAACACCGTTGCTCCCGAATACTTCGCAACGATGCGCATTCCTATGCTGGGCGGTCGCGACTTCCGATGGAGTGACACTCCGGTAGGCGGTCGAAAGATCATTTTGAATCAGGCCGCGGCAAAGGTTCTGTTTCCTGGCCGCAACCCGATCGGACAGGCTGTAACTGGCTACAAAGATATTGCGTATGAAGTCATTGCCGTTGTCGGCGATGTCAGGTACGTGTCCGTGCGAACGGAGTTTCCGGCTGAAGCCTACGTGCCAATCACGCAAAGTGGTGATCAGAAGCCATCGTATACGGCCGTAATGAGGGTGGAGGGGGCCGCGGCTCCTTTGGCGGCAGGGGCACGTTTGCTGGCGGCGCGCATGGCGCCCGACATACCCGCTCCCGTGATGACAAGCATGAGCAGCCTACTCGACGACTCCATCGCCTCCGAACGCGTGATGGCCATGCTCTCGCTCTTCTTCGCCGCATGCGCACTGCTTATCACCGCCATCGGCCTCTACGGGACACTTGCGTATGCCACCGCCCGCCGCACCAGCGAAATCGGCATCCGCATGGCCCTCGGTGCGCAGCGCGCCCAGGTCGTGGCTCTGGTATTCCGCGAGAACACATGGATCGCAGCTGGCGGCTCACTCGCAGGCCTTGCCGCCGCACTGCTTGCCTCCCGCGTCCTTTCCAGCTTTCTCTACGGGACCTCGGTTCACGATCCCTGGGTGCTGGTTGGCTCCGTGACAGCTCTTGTCCTCGTGGCGAGTGCCGCATCGCTCATTCCAGCAGTGCGAGCCGCTCGCATTGAACCCATGGAAGCCCTGAGGTCTGAATAGAAGGATGCGTATGCACACCAGAGAATCGAAAACCCGAGCATTCGATTTGCCGCGCATCCTCTTCAAGCGCTGCGCTTCACTCTTTCATCAGAAGAAGCTCGACCATGACCTCGACGAAGAAATGCGCAGCCACATCGACCTCGCCACAGCAGAAAACATAACTCTCGGCATGAGCCCGCAACAAGCCCGCACCGCCGCCCTGCGCAGCTTCGGCGGACTCACGCAAACCCGCGAATCCTATCGTATCCGCCGTGGTCTGCCTTTCCTCGATCAACTCATTCGCGATCTCCGATTCGGCCTGCGCCAACTGCATCGCTCTCCCGGTTTCGCCCTCACCGCCATCCTCACACTCGCCCTCGGACTCGGCGCCAACACCGCCATCTTCTCCCTCATCAACAGCCTCGTACTACGCCCTCTGCCGGTCCCCCACGCAGAGCAACTCGCCATGGTTGTATACCACCGATCAGACTTCCATGACTCGGGAGGACATTTCTCCGGACCCATGTTCCGTGCCCTCGAAAAACGGCACGATGTGTTTCAGGACGTCGCCGCAGATTGGGGCGACCTATTCCAGGTACGGGGTACTTCCGGCAGCATGGAGGTACCTGGAGCGCTGGTAAGCGGACAGCTCTTTCGTGAGCTTCAGACTCCTCCTCTTCTCGGCCGCTATCTCACGCCGATGGATGACCGTCCCGGCAGCCCCAATGGCTTCAACGCCGTCATCAGCGAGAGCTTCTGGAATAGCTGGTTCAACCGCGCGCCCAACGTCATTGGCAGCAAACTGATCATTGCCAACACGCCCTTCACCGTAGTCGGTGTAATGCCTCGACAGTTCATCGGCGCACGCAGCGACCGGCGGCCCAACATCTACGTACCGCTCGCAGCCGAACCAATCCTCAGTGCACCCTACGCGATGCTTGAGGTAGAAGGAGCGATGTGGCTCCAGATTCTCGCCCGTCGGAAACCCGGCGTTTCACTTGAACAGGCAAACGCCGCCCTCAGGGCAGAGACCGGCCAGATTCTCAACGAATCAATTACCAGTGTCTTTTCTCTAAAGTTAGAACGGGACAATCACTATCAACTCGGTGCCGAGCCTGCCTCCAATGGCCTGAGTTATCTGCGCGAGGCTTTTGAAAAACCTCTCAGCGTGATCTTCGCTCTTTGCGGCCTCATGCTTCTGCTCGCCTGTCTCAATCTTGCAAGCCTGCTCATGGCCCGCGCCGCCGCACGCGAGCGTGAACTCGCCACCCGCCTGGCCATCGGAGCGACACGTAGCCGCCTCATCCAGCAGTTGATGATCGAGAGCCTGCTCATATCAGTACTCGGCACCGCGGCTGGTCTCGCCCTTACTCCCATCGTCAGCCGCTCACTCGCAGCCTTGCTGATCAGCAACAATCGGGTTGCCCATATCGACACCACCCTCGACATGCAGGTCTTCATCTTTGCGGCTCTCATGAGCCTGCTGGCGTCGGTCCTAATCGGACTCATTCCCGCACTGCGCGCCACCTCCGGCGATCTCAACCAACAGATCAAGAACGGCTCGCAGACCCGCTCCGCCAGCGACCGGCGCCGCCTTCTTCCTCGCATCCTCATGGCTTCCGAAGTCGCCCTCGCGCTCATGCTCGTCGTCGGCGCGGGCTTGCTCTCCGCCAGTCTCACGCGGCTCTATCGCACCGGCCTTGGTTTCGAACCCAAAGGCCTCGTCCAGCTTGAACTCGATATGGACAAGCAATCCCTCGAAGGCGGCGCGCTAATCCGCTGGTACCGCGATTTCGCGGACGGTCTGTCTCATCAGCCAGGCGTCAACGGCGTAACCTTCGCAGCCTATCAGCCCATTGGCGGAGGAACGGAGATCCAAGTCATCAAGACGCCTGTGAGCAACGGTAACCAAGACATTCATCTGAACCATGTCGCTCCGAATTTCTTCTCTACCCTGCGCATCCCACTGCTTGAGGGCCGCGACTTCCTCTGGCAGGACACGAGGACATCCGGCGCTAAAATCATCCTCAATCAGTCCGCCGCTAAAGCGCTCTTTCCCGGCCGCAACGCCGTGGGACAATCAGTGCCACTCCAACGAGACAAAAACACGTCCTTCGAAGTGATCGGAGTGGTAGCAGATGCCCGGTTTGATTCGATACGCGAACCTGCAGCTCCAACGGCGTATATGCCCCTCACTGTGGACGACAGGAAGAAGTTCAGCTACACCGCGCTCGTTCGCATAAATGGTTCCGCTGCACCTTTTGCAGTCGCCGTGCGGAATCTCGCCACTCGCATGGCCCCCGACATCCCAGCACCCGCGATGACCACCATGAGCAGCGTGCTCGACAACTCCATTACGTCAGAACGCATGATGGCCATGCTGAGCGTATTCTTCGCCGCCTGCGCCCTGCTGGTCACAGCCATCGGCCTCTACGGGACACTTGCGTATGCCACCGCCCGCCGCACCAGCGAGATCGGCATCCGCATGGCTCTCGGAGCTCAGCGCATCCAGGTAGTCGCACTCGTCTTCCGCGAAAACGCCTGGGTCGCAACCTGCGGCTCAATCACCGGATTGATCGCCGCTCTCTTTGCTTCTCGCGTACTTTCCAGCTTTCTCTACGGAACATCCGTGCGCGATCCCTGGGTGCTGGTCGGCTCCGTGATAGCTCTTGTCCTCGTGGCCAGCGCCGCATCGCTCATTCCAGCAATGCGAGCTGCTCGCATTGAACCCATGGAAGCCCTCAGAAACGAATAGAAGGCCAATGAATAGGAGGCTGCAAATGGAAATGGACCAGCTAAGAACTCTCGCCCACCGATGCGCGGCCCTGTTCGGTACCCGAAAACGCGACCGCGATCTCGACGAAGAACTGCGCAGCCACATCGATCTCGCCACGGAAGAAAACCTGCGACGCGGCATGTCTCCGCAGCAAGCCCGCACAGCCGCCATGCGCAGCTTCGGCGGCCTCACCCAGACCCGAGAGACCTACCGCCAACAAAGAGGAATCCCTATGCTCGAACAACTCAACCGTGACATCCGTTTCGGATTCCGTCAGTTGCTCCGTTCTCCCGGCTTTGCCATCACCGCCATTCTTACTCTGGCTCTCGGCGTCGGCGCCAATACCGCTATCTTCACCCTCATCGACTCCATCGTCCTGCGCCCGCTGCCCTACCCCGATCAGAACAAACTCGTTTCAATCTCCGCGGACGGCCTTCTCCCCAAAGGCTGGATACGCGCCCTCCAGCAGAATTCGCAGTCCTTTTCGTCGATCGCAGCTTATGGCCAGAATGCCGAGTCCAACGTCACCGGAACCGATTCCGCCGAACGCGTCTTCGGATCGCGGGTGACCGTAAACACCTTCGACACCCTGCAAATTCATCCTGCTCTCGGAACCTTCTTCACTGCCGACAACTCCGTCGAAGGTCAGGACCAGGTCGTAATCCTTTCCAACGGCTACTGGCGCGATCGCTTTGCTCAGAGCAGCAGCGCCATCGGACAGACCATCCGCATTGACGGTATCTCTCGCCGCGTCGTCGGCGTCATGCCTGCCGGCATCCAGTTCCCCTACGCCGACACACGATTCGTCATTCCCATCTCCTTCAAAGGCGGCGACGCCACCGATCCGTGGCTGGGCTACGATCTCCACGGTCTCGGCCGCCTCAAAGACGGCGTCACACCCTCAGCCGCACAGGCCGAACTTCGCCGTCTCCATCCCCAGCTCCTGCCGCTCTTCCCCTGGCGCATGCCCGACATCTGGGCCGCTGACACCACCGTCGTCCCGCTCCTCGACTCTGTAGTAGGCGACACTCGGCCCCGGCTGATGCTGCTCTTCGCCGCGGTTGGCCTCGTCCTGCTCATCGCCTGCGCCAACGTCGCCAACCTCATGCTAGCCAAAGCCGCTACGCGCGAACGCGAAATGGCTATCCGCACCGCCCTCGGAGCCTCCGCCAGGCGCATCGTCTCCCAACTCCTCGTCGAAAGCATCCTGATCGGCCTCTTCGCCGGGATCGCAGGACTGGCCATCGCCTTTGGAAGCCTCCGTGGCCTCGCCCTCGTTCTCCCCGCTGACACCCCGCGCCTCGCGGACATCGGCCTGCACTGGCACGTCTTCCTCTTTGCCGGATCAGCCTCAGTCCTCACCGGCCTGCTCTTCGGCCTCGTCCCCGCCCTCAAAATGGCCTCGACTAACCTGCAGCAGACCCTTCGTTCCGGCAGCCTCAGCGTCATCGGGAAAGGCGCTTCCTTCCGCGTCTCCATGGCTCTCGTCGTCGGCCAGATCGGCCTCTCCGTCGTCGTCATCACGACAGCCGGATTGCTCCTCCACAGCCTCTACGGCCTCTCCCGCGTTCAGCCCGGATTCAAGACCAACAAAGTGATCACCGCCGAAGTCTCCCTCGACGCCACAGCCTGCCGTCAGCCAGGACACTGCCAGGGCTTCTTTCAGGACCTGATCCGCAAGGCCGGGTCGACACCGGGAATCGAAAGCGCCGCCCTGGTCAGCACCCTTCCCATGTCCGGCTACGATCTGAGCTATGTCTACGACGCCGAAGGCCATCCCCGCGACGCCCGCCAGGGAGCCAAACTCGCAGCCGGACGCACCGTCTCCTCGGGCTATTTCTCCCTGATCGGCCTCCGCCTGATCCGCGGCCGCCTGCTCGACGACTCCGACCAGACCGGCACTTCCCGCGCCATAGTCATCAGCCAGCACATGGCCGAGACCCTCTGGCCCAATCAGGATCCCCTCGGCAAGCACCTCGAATCCGTCAATGACGAACCCTCTCCCGCAGCCTTCAACCCCGGCATCGCCTCCACCGTCGTCGGCGTCGTCAGCAACACGCATCACGACTCCCTCCAGGGCACTCCCGGAGACGAAGCCTATCTGCCAATGACCCCCAAAAATGAGCAGCCGGTCATGTCCATCCTCCTGCGTTCCCCTCTGCCCGCCTCGCAGGTCGCGCCCATGCTCCGCCAGACCGTCCAATCCATCGACCCCACCGCTCCCGTAACCCGCGTCCGCACCCTCGATGAAGTCGTAGCCTCCTCCGTCGCCGCTACCCGGGCTCTCACTGTGCTCCTGCTCGGCTTCGGAGCTCTCGCCGTCGCGGTCGGCGCAGTCGGCGTCTACAGCCTCATCGCCTACATCGTGAACTGGCGTACCCGCGAAATCGGCATCCGCCTCGCACTCGGCGCATCACGCTGGGGAATCCTGAGCCTGGTCTTCAAACAAAGCATGCTGCTAAGCGGCCTCGGCTCAATCGTGGGCCTCGCCTGCGCCATGGCCTCGGCACGACTCCTGCGCGGATTCCTCTTTGAAGTCAACCCCCTCGACCCCGTCACCTTCTGCGCAGTCCCCCTGCTGATGCTCCTCCTCGCCCTGATAGCCGCCTGGCTCCCAGCCCGCCGAGCCGCCTCAATAGACCCGGTGCAAGCCCTAAGAACCGACTGAAGTTAGAAGAGAATGAGATCTGGGTGCCCCATCCTTGACGCGCTTTTGCGGCAAGGGTGGGATGAGCAAACCCACCCAAACTCCGTCATCCTGAGCGAAGCCGAAGGGGACCTGCATTTGCCTTTGCATTTGCCCTTGCCGTCCTGGCTGTCATTCCCGAAAGGAATCTGCTTCTGCAATTATGGCCAAGTAGTTGCGAGTAGCCAAAAAGCAAGCGTTCCGACGGCACTTGCTGGAGCCAGCCATCTAGTCGCGCTTCGTTGAAAAACACCGCCAAGTGCGACCCCAAGTGCTGATAAGGAGAGGAACTCGCCTCGTTGCATCCAGCGGAAAAAAAGCGAGAAGTTTGTTGAATAGCCCTGCATATTTGGAGTGTGCTCAAATCCTCCAGCCAAGCCGTAACCGATCATTGATAACGCGAACAGGGCCGATACCGACGCCAACAGAAATCCGATAAATGACAGAGTTGATGAAATCGCCCACAATCGTGGCTTCTGCTTTATCCATCGCACCCAACCCCAGACCAACGCAGCGGGCGCCACAAGGTAGCCAAATAGCAACAGAAGCGTATAGATAGCAATTCCCAACATGCTCATTGTCGACTCGCCTTTTCCAGCCAGAGTATCAGCACGGTAAGAACCGTTTCGGGCGATTAACGCTGCGAGTCAGAAAGGAATCTTCTTCTGCTTTTGCTTCTAGGTGGGGCCAAGGCTTCAGTCTTGGCATTAGCAGCAAAGTCGGAGGTCCTTCGAGGGGCCTCGATGGCCCCGAGCGTCTTTCGACACTCCACACTCACACTAGCCTTTCCGCACCAGTAACCTTTCTCCCCGATACTTGTCCTATAGGCACCAGCGGGAGAACACCATGCCCCATCGCCCCATCATCGCCCTACTCGCAATCCTCCTAACTGCCGCCCAGCCATCCCCAGCCGAATCCCCCCGCCAGCCCGTCCTGGTCGAACTCTTCACCTCGGAAGGCTGCTCCAGCTGTCCCCCAGCCGATGCCCTGCTCCTCCAGCTCGACGCCGCTCAGGCCACTCCCGGCGCGCAGCCGGTAATAGTCCTCAGCGAACACGTCACCTACTGGAACCACGACGGCTGGCACGACCCCTTCTCCAACGAAGCTCTTACCGACCGCCAGCACCAGTACGGATCGCGCTTCGGCCTCGACGATGTCTACACGCCACAAATCGTCGTCGACGGAGCGCAACAACTCGTCGGCAGCGACCGCGTCAAGCTCGTCAGCGCAATCCAGTCCGCATCCACCCAACCCAAAATCCCCATCACTCTTGAAAACGTGCAATGGTCCGGAGACGCTGTCACCGCACAGGTTTCCGCGCAGCCCGGAGCCGCCTCCGCAACCCTGATCGCCGCCCTCGCCGACGATTCTGACCAGTCCTCAGTCCTGCACGGCGAAAACCAGGGCCGCAACCTGCGTCACGTCGCCGTCGTCCGTTCGCTCGTCGAACTCCGCAAAATCAAAGGCCCCCTGACCCAGCAGCCCATCCAGATCAAGCTCCCCTCCGGCGTCCATCCGCAGCCCAAAATGCGCCTCGTCGTGTTCCTCGCCGACAACCACAACGGCCACATCCTGGGTGCCACGATGCAGCCGATTTCCCGCTAGAACTCGCCTTTCTACAACTCACAAGAACAACCTGGGTGCTCAACTTCTCGAATGCGTGCCAAGTTCGATTACATGAATTAACTAAAAATTACGCTGAGATTTTTGAGCTAATTCTGAGCTATACCGTCAAGTCTGGTCCTGTGCATGCCCAGCTTGCGGGCGCCTCAAGGCTGTCGAGATCGCAAGCAATAGACCAACGACTAAATCCGCTCTTGCGATCCAAACAATCCAGTCTTGCGTTTCCACCGCATACCAAAAGAGGCTTTGGCGGTAATCGCCAAGGTGACGTTGATAGTCTGCGGCAAACTCATATGTGTTAGAGCGAATAACATTCAGACCCAACCAGATTGCACCAATCGTTGGCAAAAGCAGGAACGAAGCCCATAGCAGAGACATCCAGATGCTTTGGGTGCCCTGCATTTGCATACGCCACGCATGCGCCAACAGGGCAATGGAGATGACCGCAACGAGCATTCTGGTGCTGTCAAAGTCAAAGAAGAAAAACACCAGCACCGGCAGAACAAGTGCGGTCAGGAGACTCCAATACCTGCCCCAGAATCTAGCGCTGCGGACTTGATCCAGCACCTTCACGACGATTAAGGACCTCTACTTAGGGTGGGCTTTCATTGTAGCTTTTTGGAGGGGAGCGGTGTTCCGGGAGAATCACCTCGCACCCGTCAGTCACTGGTTGATCAGCATCCCGCACGTCTCCGGCGTGGATGATGCTGCTCACAGGCCGAAGACGCGCTATGAAGAATTTGTACTAGTTTTGTGCTACTGACCCGGATATTGTGCCTATCTGGGACATTTTTGACATTTAGAATCCGTAACTACGTGTTTTCAATGCGACCAATCGTCGGTGCCCCGCATGATGTGCGGCCCAGTACGCTACGCTCAAGATATGGCTTTTTCCCCTCGCCTATGCACCGCCATTCTCTGCGCCGCCTCCTGCCTGCCCGCCCAAACCCACAGCAGCCACCACCCTCCTGCCCAGACTCCCCGCCAAACCGGCCCCGTCACCCTGACCCCGGCCTTTGTAGAATCCGGCTCTCCCGAACTCATCCGCGTTGAAGCCCCCAACGCCGAAAAGGTCGAAGGCGAATGGCTAACCCACAAGCTCGAATTCTTCCGCGCTCCCGGTAGCAAAACCGTCTGGTACGCCCTTGCAGGCGTCGATGTCGAAGTGCCCCCCGGCCCGTCGAAGCTCACTATCTCCGCCCGCCTCAACGCACCGCAAACGCAGGACCTCTCGCGCGACATCGAGATCCACGCCGCTCACTATCGCACCAGTTCCCTCACCGTTCCGCCTAAATTTGTAGAACCCGGCCCGGAAGAAAAGGAACTGATCGAAGAGAGTGTCAAAGCCAAGGAAAGAGCCTTCAAAACCTCAGCTGACAAACCGCTCTGGTCCGGCACCTTCCTCGCACCGGTAAAAGCTCAGGCCACCGACAGCTTCGGCACACGCAGAATGTTAAACGGCAAACTCGCCACCATTCACAAAGGCACAGACTTCCGCGCCGCCATCGGCACCCCGGTCCTCGCCGGCAACGCAGGCACCGTCATCCTCGCCCAGCCGCTCTATTACGAAGGCAACTGCGTCATGATCGACCACGGTCAGGGCCTGGCCAGCATCTCCATGCACTTATCCAGAATCGATGTGAAACCCGGCCAGCAGGTAACTCGCGGGCAGCAGTTAGGACTTAGCGGTGCCACAGGCCGCGTCACCGGCCCGCACCTGCACTGGGCCATCCGCTGGCAAGGCGCCATGCTGGACCCAGCAAAACTCCTGCGCCTGAATCTAAGTAATCTCCACTAACTCAAAATGCGCGGTCAAACCTGCGGTCCGAACTTGAAAGCAGTCATCCTGAGCGAAACGCAGCGCAGTCGAAAGCTCGCCCTGAGCCAAGTCGAATGGGGACCTGTATTTGCTTTTCTTTCTGTCCTTCCCGAAGAGAATCTGCTTTTTTTTCTCCGCCCCAAGTCCAAAGAAAGCATTCCCCTAAAAGGCGCTTCACCGCAGTTACTTGACCACCAGCTCCTGCGCATCCGACTCCACCGACGCACCGAGGGCAACTCCCTCCCTCGCCAGATCCCGGAAAGCCCGATAAACAAACGACCCCATCCACCATCCATCCAGATATTGAAACGGAGTCTCCCCCGTCGTATAGTGCCCGCACGGCAACAACCGAGGCTCAAAATCAATCCCATACTCGCGAAAAGACCTGACCACCTCCAGCGAATACTCATAAGGAAAAGTCAAATCATAACGCGCATAAATAAGTAAGACCTTCTTGACTAACTCCTCTGCATTTGTTCCCTGTTCCCTGCTCCCTATTCCCTGTCCTGCGAACTTCGCGTAGTAATGCATCGGACTAACCCCAGCCCAAAGCGCCCGAACCCGCTCCTGCGTCAGCCCAGCCTCTTCCAGCGCCTGCCGGATATGCCGCGTACTCTGCCCCGCCCACACCACGTCGCCAACCGCCGCCGAAGCATGATTGAACGCATTCACCCGCAGCCGCTTGTCATGCGCGCTCGCCAGAAAACCGTAGCAGCTCCCCAGGCTCGTCCCCAGCACGCCAAACTGCTCGTACCCTTGAGACTCCAACCAGTCCAGGCAGCATCGAATATCCACCACCGCCTGCCGAGTCGCCGAAAGCGTCCTCCCGATATTCGCGCTCACCGCATAGTCCGACCGCTCCAACTCACTCGGCCTGCGAATGTCGTGATACGGCTTCGACAACCGGAGCGCCGAAACCCCAAACCGGTTAAACAGCGAACACAACACGTTGTGACTGAACGCATCCGCATTCCACTGCGGCATCACAACAATCGCCTGCTTCGGCTTCCCAATCTGCTTCTTCGGGTCCGCCGGATACCAGCGCGCATTCACCAGATCATTCTCGGCATACGGAGTCCGCTCAGGTGAAGTGAATCGCAAAAACTGCGCCCTCTCCAGCTTTCCCTCTTCCGCCAGGTCTCTCAATCGCGCATCGCGTTCCAGCGTCTCCGGCCGAACATTGGTCGGAAACAGCATCGGATGCCGTTCCTCAAGGCGAAAATCCGTAGGCCGCTCATATCCAAAGAAGCGGTCACTGTCAGCCAGGATCGCCTCATTCACCTCGATCATCGCCGCTTCACTTGAACCAGCCGCATCCAGACGTTCAACGCGCGCCGCAATCCCAGCCTCTTCAAGAAAAGGCCGCAGCCAGTCAAAGCCCCACTCCAGCGGCCTCACAACACGGTTTTCATCACGCGTTGTAAGTCGCGTCTCCCACGAATACATCCACCGCGCGTATAAGTCCTTAAGCATCGTCAAAATCAAGTTTACCAGTCAGCCTATCTCAACAAATGCGGACCCACCCAACGGTAGTGAGTCGGCTTGAATCCACTGTTTTCGGGTTGCCGATGAACCGGGCGTCAAGTGACGAGAAGCGAGTCCACTGTCATGTATAGGTCCAAGGTCCGATTGCTCCTCTGCCTAAGTCAACCTAGACTCTCTCTCCAGCGATTGTCGGCAGAAGCTCCCATGCGCTCACGTGCGTCCTAGCAGTGCGCTCATCGAGGAAAAAACAAGATATAGGTCCGGAACTCACGCATTTCCACGGAAGTGACAGAAAGCGAGCGCTCAAATGGCGACCAAAAAAGCAAACACGGCAACAAAGAAACCGAATGTGCTGGTTATTTGGGGAGACGATATTGGTCAGACGAATCTCAGTTGTTACACCAAGGGGCTGATGGGCTACAAGACACCCCACATCGATCGGCTCGCCAGTGAAGGCATGATCTTCACCGACTCGTATGGTGAGCAGAGCTGCACCGCTGGCCGTGCGTCGTTCATCACCGGCCAGTGCGGCCTGCGCACCGGCCTAACCAAGGTTGGCCTTCCCGGTGCGGATCTGGGTCTCAAGGCTGAGGACATCACCATCGCCGAGGCGCTTAAGCCGCTCGGCTATCGTACCGGCCAGTTCGGCAAAAACCACCTCGGTGACCGCGACGAGCACCTGCCGACGGTACACGGCTTCGACGAGTTCTACGGCAACCTGTATCACCTCAATGCCGAAGAGGAGCCCGAGGAATATGACTATCCGAACCCGAAGGAGTTCCCCAACTTCAAGAAGAAGTACGGCCCTCGAGGCGTGCTGCACTGCTGGGCCGACGGCAAAGGCGGCCAGAAGATCGAGAACACCGGACCGCTGACTAAGAAACGGATGGAGACGATCGACGAAGATTTCCTCGCCGCCGCCAAGAAGTTCATCCAGGCCGCCCACGACGCAGGCGAGCCGTTCTTCGTCTGGTTCAACACCACGCATATGCACGCCTGGACACATGTTAGGCCGCAGGACCGTGGCCAGTCCGGCCGCTGGCAATCCGAGTATCACGACGTAATGATCTACCACGACAAATGCATCGGCGAGATGCTCGATTTCCTGGACAAGCTCGGCATCGCAGACAACACGTTCGTACAGTACAGCACTGACAACGGGCCGCACATGAACTCATGGCCGGATGCGGGCAACACCCCGTTTCGAAACGAGAAAAACTCGAGCTGGGAGGGCGCGTATCGTGTGCCCTGCATGGTTCGGTTCCCCGGCAAGATTGCCGCGGGATCGGTTTCGAACGAAATCATCAGCCACCAGGACTGGTTCCCTACTATTTTGGCGGTGGCCGGCGAGCCCGACATCGCCGAAAAGTTGAAAAAGGGCCTCACCATCGGGAAGAAGACATTCAAGGTCCACCTCGACGGCTTCAACCTGCTCCCCCACCTCACCGGCAAAGACCCCAAGAGTCCGCGTCAGGCCTTCGTCTACTTCACTGACGACGGCGACGTCGCTGCGCTCCGCTACGACAACTGGAAGATCCTATTCATGGAGCAACGCGTGCCGGGCACGCTTAAGATCTGGCAAGACCCGTTCATAACGCTGCGCGCGCCATACATCTTCAATCTGCGAATGGACCCGTACGAGCACGCGCAGATCACATCGAACACGTACTACGACTGGATGTTCAGGCACATCTACCTGCTTGTGCCCGCGCAGGCCTACATCGCGGAGTTCCTTGGCACTTTCAAGGATTTCCCGCCGCGACAAAAGTCGGCGAGCTTCAGCCTGGACCAGGTGGTCGCGAAAATGACAGAGGCTTCGCGAGGCGCCTAGAGTGCATTGGAATAAGTCCCGACACGCAGGGCGGCCCGGGGAGATCCCAGCCGCCCCTGATGGCAAAGGATGAGCCGTATCCCGAGAATCGAACTACCGAGCCTTTTGTGGGAAGTTATCCGGTCCGCCGACGGATAACAGGCAAACTGGAGCTAACTCTCGCCTGATACTAACGGGCCTTAGCACTCATTGAGAGCGTGAATTGAAGATTGGTCCCGCTAAACGCGCCCCCATTGACTGACGGAACCTCTGGATGGTCGCTCCTCCGGAAACTGTGAGTTCAAACTGACCACTGCACACGCTGCCAAGTCTTTGTTTGAGCAGGTAGG
>Ga0206896_1009_pt1 | contig 51471 bp, 51 predicted proteins | sample Alteio_BWOrgHeat_52_FD_152969 | JGI IMG/M metagenome (GOLD analysis project Ga0206896, IMG submission 152969) | Enriched cells from forest soil in Barre Woods Harvard Forest LTER site, Petersham, Massachusetts, United States -... | ecosystem: Environmental > Terrestrial > Soil > Temperate forest >... | reverse complement strand
GCGCAACAATCGTCGGAATGGGGTTCACCGTTACCTGGACAACAAAGCTGGTGTCATAGGCTGGACAAACCGAATCGGCCAGGTGTACCGTATAGGCTTGGTTTGCCAGGGGACCGGCCAGCGGATATGGAGCGGCAGTGTTGTCCAGCCCTCCCTGCGGAGACCAGCTGTATATCAGGTCAATAGGATTATCGCTAGCCAGCTTTACGGAATACCCGTAACAGACGTCCGCATTAGGGGGAGCCTGAAACAGGGGGTGCGGTCTGACGGAAATCAGCAGGGAATCGCGTTCCAAGCACTGAGGACTATCGGTGGACTGCACATAAAATTCCATGGTAACGGGAGGTATGGCCACAGGCGTCGGTGATAATGGGTTATTGAGGTAGGAGACCGGTGTCCAGTTATAGGCCGTGCCACCGCTGGCCCGCAAGGGTGCAGGGTCGCCCAGGCAGATCGTTGTATCCGGGCCAGTGGTCACTTGCGGTGAAAATACCTGCACGAGTACGCTACCGGTATCCAGACATCCCCGGGCAGAGCTACCGGTAACGACAAACCGTGTAGTTGCATCAACTTCCGCTACCGGGTCGGCGATATCGATACCCGATAATCCTGTGGAGGGAGACCAGGCATAGCTCACCAAGCCGCTGGCACGCAACGGCGCTGGAATACCGGGGCAGACGGTTGTGTCAGGGGCCGCCTTCAACACCGGCGTTTCCACGTTGATAGTGACAGAATCGACCTGAAGGGTCACCGGCGCAAACGAAATATCGTCGAGGGCAAAATCATTTCCCGAAAAGGAACTGTTCTCGTTGACAATGGAGATGACCGCCGTCGTATTGCTGCCAGAATTCCAGGAAATATAAAAGGGCAGCCAGTCGCAAGTCGCAAGCGTCGCCTGCAAGGGATTTCCGAGAGGCTGACCGTTGATCGAAAACTGCAGGATGGCCGGGCTGACATCGGAGATGCTTTCCAGCCAGGCGGCGAACGCATAGTTCGTGTTGGGCGTGACGGCAATCGTCTCCGACCATACCCGGGTATTCAGTTGCTGGGAGCCATTGACCTGAAGCATTAGTCCTTTACCCGTTGTATGGTCGGTACAGGGAGACATGCCTGGATTCCAGGTCGCAGGATCGTTGCCTATAAAATAGACGCTGGCGGGAAGACCCGATGCCGAATTGGTATAATCGGAAGTAAATCCTGTATTTCCCTTTTCAAAATCCCCGTTTACCACCAGGTTTGCGCCGGTCATAAGGGCGGTGAAATAATATTGGGTGGTCACCGACGGCGTCGCCACCGGACTAGCCGAGGCCGGATTGTCCAAATAGGTGGCGGGAGACCAGCAGAAGTTGGTCAATGCCTTGGTTCGAAGCGTCACGGACTTTCCCACGCAAATACCGGTATCGGGTGTAATGACTATGTCTGCAGGCTGCACCAATACCGTAATATTCTTTACTATACTGAACGTGCCCGAAGCGCCGGTGGTCGTTAAAGTAACCGGGTAAATACCTTGCGAAGGAAACACAAACTGAAAATCAGGATCACCCGGATTGGGGGCGGTATAGTTGACGCCACCGATCCGCCAGGCATAGGTTGACCCGGCTTGGGGGGAAGCCGAAAACGAAACCCGTGTCGGATTACAAACATCCTGAACAAAGGAGAAATCCAGGTTCTGGCAAAACGAGGGATGAGGCAGCAAGAGAAACCAAGCACCCACGCAAATGGTCCACCAAAGTCTTCTGGGCATGGACCCTAAAAGTAGGAAAAATCACGAAATCACAGCACTTTCAGGATGATCTTGCCCCGCACATGCCCCTCCTCGCTGTATCGCTGAGCCTCGGCGGCCTGCTCCAGGTGGAGTACCCGCGCAATGACGGGTTTTACCTTACCCTCGTCGATCAACCGGGCGATCGCGTTCAAATGAGCGGTATCAGAAACGGCCATGAACCCTTTGATACGCGTGTCATCGCCTTCGGGTTTTACGGTGGTCACCAGTCTGCCCCCGGTCTTCAGGACCTTCAGAGAACGCCGCTGAGTGTCCCCGCCGATGGTATCCAGGACCAGGTCCGCATCGGCTACGACGTCATCAAACCGTTCCTTGGTATAATCGATGACCCGGTCGGCCCCCAATTCCTTTACAAAATCTACGTTATGGGTGGAAGTAGTACCAATAACGGTCGCGCCCTTCCATTTGGCAAATTGCACCGCAAACAACCCGACACCACCGGAGGCGGCATGGATCAAAACGGTTTCTCCCGGTTGCAGGTTCCCCTGATCGAAAAGACCCTGCCAGGCGGTAAGGCCTGCCAGGGGTACGCCCGCGGCCTCTATATGGTCCAGGCTTGTGGGTTTAAGCCCCACCTGGTCCGCCTTGACGGTGACGTACTCGGCATAGGTCCCGTTTTTGGTAGGATCTGGACGGCTATAGACCTCGTCTCCCCGTCGAAAACTTTGGACCCCGCTGCCCGTCTCCTCCACTACGCCGGAGACATCCCAGCCCAGTGTAAGCGGAAAATCGGTGGGAAACCTTTCCTTCCGGAGTCCCTTTCGGATCTTCCAGTCCACCGGGTTCACGCCTGAGGCGTATACTTTTATAAGCACTTCGCCCGGACCAGGCAGGGGGCGGGGAACCTCTTCCAATTTTAGGACTTCGGGGCCCCCGAATTCATGGATTCTTATCGCTTTCATACCGGTATGACCACAGGAATCATGCCCAAATACCTACAAGGGCACCCGGATAATATCGAAGGAATAAGGCTCCATATGCAGCACGATGCTCTTTTTCTTAAGCGTCAGGGACGTTTGCAGCGGTGCCACCCTCCGCGGCTGGTCAAAAGAATTGACTGCCCCAAGGTCATTGCTCTGCAGCACCGTGAGCACGGCCTGTTTGCCCAGGCGGGGAGCGCCATCCACCACAATCGTGCGGGTGGATGGGTTGCCGGAGGCGTTTACCAGCTTTATGATGAGGTCGTGGGTGGAATCGTCGATACAGGCCGTCGCATACAGGCTGTCCTGGCCCGCGACAGCGACCCCGTCCAGGGTCAGGGGGATTTCCCGGTTGCCTTTGTTTAAGGAGAAGAGCTGCTGTACATAGTAATCGGGCGTTCCGTAGGATTGAAGGGTGTTGACCCAGATCAGGTCGGGGGTCCACTGCCAGGCATCGGCGTTGGCGAACAAGGGCGCATACGAGGCCATACTCACCACATCGGCATTGCGTTCCAACCCGGTCATAAAGGCCGCTTCGGACAGCGCCGTCAGCCAACAATTCTTGTTATCCGGGCTCACCGTTTTGACGCTCTGGGCTGCGTATTCTCCGGCAAAAACATGGGAACTTGTCCTGGGATAGTTGTCATAGCGCCGAGCGTTGGCAAAGAACCACTCGGGATTTCGATAATAGTGCTCGTCGATCAGGTCCGCGTGCATACCCCTCAGTTCCCCGTTCAGGTAGTCGAAACGGGCGCCCTCGGGATCGGTACCGGAACTATTGACCAGCTTCAGGTCGGGGTATTTATCCTTGAGGGCTTTGGTAAATGCTTGCAGGCGGGCGATGTATTGGGGCCCCCAGTTCTCGTTGCCTACACCCATCATCTTGAGGTGGAAAGGCGCCGGGTGGCCCATGGATGCCCTCAGCTGGCCCCAGTGCGTGGTGGTATCTCCGTTGGCAAACTCCACCAGGTCCAGCGCGTCCTGTATATACGGTGCTTCATCATCCAGCGGAACCAGTTCCGCCGAATTGAACTGGCAGGCCATCCCGCAGTTAAGGATGGGCAAAGGCTCGGCGCCTATGTCTTCGGCAAGTTGAAAGTATTCAAAGAAGCCTAGCCCATGGGTTTGAAAGTAATCCGGGGTCGGCCGGTGGGCAAATTCCATATTCCAGCGGTTGATCTCTACCTGCCGGTCTTCGACAGGGCCGACGGTTTTTTTCCATTGATACCTGTTGGAAAGGTCAAAGCCTTCCACGATACACCCACCAGGGAAACGGATAAATCCGGGTTTCATATCCGCCAGCAATTGGACCATATCTGCACGGAGACCTCCCGGCCGTCTTTTCCAGGTATCTCCGGGAAACAGCGAGATCATATCCAGGTCTATTACCCCGTTGCCTTCCAACCCCAGCGTCATAGAAGCCTTTGGTTCGGTGCCGGCCGCCACGAAATCAACCGTGGCCTTATGCCATCCTTCTCCGGTCTCCGACGGCACGACCACCGCTTCCCCCAGGCTTTTGCCCGCCGGGTTCACCAGGCCCACGCGGAGCGTTGCCCCTACCTGTTGCTGCCGGTACATCACCGAGAACGAATAGCGCAGGCCTTGCTTGATCCCCATGCCCCTGAAACCCTCGTTCACCAAGCTAAGATCGCCGGGTGCATCTTGGTCCAGTGTGACATGCAGGTAACGAGGATTGGTGGATTGTTCCTCCTTACGGTTGAGGACCAAAATGGTCCCCTCCGAATATTTCCTGCCCTGGACTTTCCAGCCCATCAAGGGTTTTGTAAATTCAAAAGAACGATTTTTTACCAGCTCCGCGTAAAGCCCCCCGTCGGCTCCGAAATTGATATCTTCAAAAAAGACGCCCCACATCGTTGGTTGGATAAGGGCTTGGGTCTTATCTGCCTGAACCCGGAGCACCCCCTGGGCTTTTATAGACAAGGGGAAGGCCGAGGCACATACACAAGCTATCGCAATGCTCTTAAATATTGTCATAATGACACTTATTTGAAATAAGCGTCAAGGTAGAAAAGATTTTCAATCTAAAAAAATAGAGGGGGATTTTACGCCTGCCTCATAACGCCGATGGGGTTGCCATTCCAACCGGGGAACAATACGCGCTCTCCCGCAATACGCAGGTGCCGGTCGGCCACCTCGCTAAAGACCGCCCGGAAATCGGTGCTGACGGGCAGGTCTCGTCCATCCTCGAGGTTTTCCTGGGCAAGGGGTTTTAGTTCTCCGTGGACCAGCCCACCGGAAGTATCGTGTCCTAGGATAAAATTACAGGAGCCCCGTCCATGATCCGTGCCTCCGGTGCCATTTTGGTGGACAGTCCTGCCGAATTCCGTCATGGTCATCAGGGTTACGTCGTCCTGATAGGTGTCCAGGTCGGTCCAAAAAGCCATGACGCTGTCGGCCAGGTCGGTAGCGCTGCGGGCAAATACCCCCGCGGTCGTCCCCTGTCCAAAGTGCGTGTCCCAGCCGCTGCATTCGGTAAAGGCAATCTCCAGCCCCACGTCCATCTTGATCAACTGTGCGATCTGTTTGAGCGCGCTCCCCAGAGCGGAGTTGGGGTATTGGGCGTTTCCAGCCGGTTTATAGTTCCGGATGTCGGTCTTCTGGAGCATTTTCACGGCTTCAAAGCTCTCCTGTCCCGTCTGTTTGAGCAGGCCCGGGGCCGTCTGGTCATAGAGGTCTTCAAAACTTTTGGCGGCCATGTTGGCGCCTAAGGGATTTCCTTTCATTTGGATGGCAAAATCCTGGAGATTGCTGATCGCCACGGCCGGATTGTCCCCGTACAACGAACGGGGCATGGCCGAAGACAGGCTGACCGCTGAAAAGGGCGTAAGGGCATCGTGTCCCAGAAGGCCCACGGCCCGGTTTAGCCAGCCGCTGGGCGTCGCCTTGTCAAAGGGCGTACCGGACTCCATATAATCCTGTGCGTCGAAATGAGAACGGGTATTGTTGGGAGAGCCTATACCGTGTACGATGGCCAGCCTTTTATCCCGAAAGACAGGCTCGAAGGCCTGGAAGGCCGGGTGCAATCCAAAGCGGCCGTCCAGGTCTATCAGGGGTGCCGCGCTGCCTCCCTTTGCAGGGGTCATAAACAAGGTCGGCCTGGCTGCTTGCAGATAGGGATCGGCAAAGGGCGTTACCGCCATAAGACCATCCATCGCGCCCCGTTGAAAGATACAGACCAGGACCTTCCCCTTTTTGTATAGACGGGTGACCTTTTCCCGGGCGGCCGCCTCCGCGATAAATGCGGGTATGCCTCCCAGGAGACCTATCCCAAACAGGGCCAGGCCGCCCCCCTTCAAAAACCCTCTTCTTGTTAGCATGATCGTATCGTTTAACGTCGTTGATATTCGGGTGACCCGATGATGATGCCCACCACCTGGGACAGCATGGCCGGTGAAGGACCCGGCTCCGGCCCTTGTTCGTTAGCCATCCTGTTACTTGCCGCATCCACCTTCCCCGCAAGGGCTGGGTCGCTGAGCATGGGCGTCAGCCTTCGAACGGTTTCCGCTGTTTGGCGCTCCGGCAAGATGAGCCGGGTGTATGTTTCCAGGGCTGCCTGCGCACTCTCCGGCTCGCGGTGGTCGTTTAACGCGGCCAAATCGAAGTGGACCCCGGGTATACGACCCGAAGCGATCGCCAGCCCGAAATTCATCCGGTTGAGCAAGGACCCTGTATTGATCCAGTACTGTCCCTTATCCGGATAGCCGGTGGGCGCCTGGTAGGCGTATAGTTTCTCCCCCATCCTGGATACCCAGTTGTACACCTGATACGGCTGGTCTATGGTGGCTTGTAAACTACGTACCGAGCTGATGGCCAGTTCGAAGGGAGACTTGATCTTCTCCCGGACGGCTTCCGGGGCCCAGAATTCAGGAGACGACACCATGGTGATCAACACTTTACGGATGTCCCCGTTTTTGTCCAGAAAGGTTTGGGCCATTTTATCGATCAGGCTGGCAGGCGGGTTATCCGAAACAAAACGCACCGCAAGTTCCTTGCAGATAAAGTGGGCGGTGGAGGGATGCCGTGCCAGCAACGCCAGCAGACGCACGCCTTCCTGGTACCCTTCATCGGGGCCGAATTCGGTGCCCAGGACTGTTTTGGGATCCTTATCGTGGCGATTGCCGATAAACAAGAAGTCTCCGTCCCTGACAAAACCGCGTTGGACCATCTGATCCGGGCTCATCGCCGCCAGGCGCTGCACCAGCGGGTTATCCTCCCTGCCCAGCGGATATACCGTCCAGCCTGTCAATACCCGGGCTGCCTGGGTGACGTCCTGTTGGGTGTATCCCCCGTCGACGCCCAGGGTATGCAGCTCCATCACTTCCCGGGCGTAGTTCTCATTGATTCCCCCGTTTTTGCTGCTGAAATTGTCCAGGTAGTACAACATGGCGGGGGACTTTGCCGTCGCCAGCACCAAATCCCCAAACTTGCCCAAGGCGCCGGGGCGGATGACATCTCGTTCGTAAGCTGGAATAAATTCCGCACAATCGCCTTTTGTCATCGAGACGTTGAAATGGTTGAACCAGAAATCGGTCATTACCTCCTGCAACTGGTTGTTGGAGTAGGCCGCGCGAAGGATTTTCTGACAATAGAACTGACGGTATAGTTCCTGCAGGGGTTTGAATCCCTTCTCCTGCATGTAGTTTTTTAATACGTCTTTGTAGGCCTTGGGGTCGCCCATGGCCGAATCTGAGGAAATCGTGCCATCCTTTCGGGCCATACGCAGGACTTCCCCATTCCGGGGAAATGTTTCCCGAACCTGGGCATTGCTCAATTGAAGGGCATCGTAACCACTCAACCGCAGGTCCAGGGAGTCGTCCGGCAGACGGGCCTCCAACTGCTTTGAGAACCAGCGTTCAAGACCCTGATGGACCACCGCATCCACCTCCCCGGGGGTAGCCCCATAGGTAAAGCGGCTAAGGAGGTGGGCCGCCGCCTGCCGCTCGGTCAACCCGGCTTGCCTGTACGGAAAGCGAAGTCCCCGGTTGAAGGAACAAAGAAGGAGAACACCGAGTGCAGTACAGACGAACTTCATAGGGTTTTTGACCCCTACCCGGGTCCAAGGTTTAAGGTTACACACACTTAATACACTTGGCTTCCCTTTTGTAGTAGCTTTAGAAAAATAGACATTATGACCACACAAGAGATTGCCAAGAAGCTCGCCGCACATTGCAAACAAGGCCAGTTCGAGCAGGCCCAGAAGGAGTTATATGCAAAAAATGCCGTGAGCATCGAGCCGGAAGCCTCCATGGGTTTTGAAAAAGAGACACACGGCCTGGACGCCATCATCAAAAAGGGTGAAAAATTCGGGGAAATGGTGGAAGCCGTACACGGGGTGACTATTTCCGAGCCCATCGTCGCAGGTAACACCTTTGCGTTCACCCTCGACATGGACACCACTATGAAAGGACAAAAGCGGTCCAATATGACCGAACTCTGTGTCTACCAGGTCAAGGATGGGAAGGTCGTCTCCGAGCAGTTCTTTATGTAGCAAACATCCTCCAAAGGATAAACAAGGAACTGCATACGCCCAGCACAACGATCAGGATCAACTGATTGCGGGCGTACTTTATGGTTACGTCCCGCTTGCTCCGGTACAAACGGAATGACCAGATCAGGAAGGGGCTATAATACACCGTGGCCAGACAATAGTACACAAAGAAGTACATCGGCCCCATGGCCCCTCCGTTTTGTTCATAGTCCCTGCTGAAATGGATCAGACAGGCCAGTCCAAAAAGCCCCAGTACAAAAAAATAGAGCACCAGGACCCCTGAGAGCAATTTGACGTATTTCGGCATAGCAAAAGTTAGTACAAAATACGAAAATATACTTTATGGATCCAGCGGATCCGTGGCGTCCATTTCCAGCGAAGCCGGATCCATCAGGTAAGACACGCTAAATGGATCGACTTGCCGGAGACCGCTGAAGGGTACATAACCCATTTCCAGGCGGCAACGACCGGCGAAGAAGGGGGCCATAATGTACCCGATCTGACCGGCGGTGGAGACGCAAAGGACGCGTCCTGTTTCCGGAAAACCATGTCGAAGCATGATCCGGTTGGCGTTGCGGATATTGGTGGTCGTGTGCCGGGCCTGGGGCTCAAGGATCACCGCCGAGGCCGGGATGCCCAACGCGTTTACCAGGTATGCCTTCATCTCCGCCGCCTCGCAGTAGGGTGTTTGGAAGGGATGCACAAAGCCCCCGGATACGATGATAAAGGGGGCCTGTTTCAAACGGTATTGTTCCGCCCCCAGTTGACAACGGTACTTTCCTACCGGGCTCATCGACCAGTCGTTTTCCGGCCCCTCTCCGGGAAGAAGGATCGCTGTATAGGGGTAATGGCTCCAAGCCATCGATCTGGCCTGTTTGTACGCATCGGCGTTGGTGGAATCCAGGGGTTCGAAACGCCCCGGTTCGTCCCGGTTGTTGATAAAAAGGATATCCAACGCCAGTTCCAGCGCCGGTTGATAGAAGAGGGTCATGCTATCCCGGTGGCGATAGAGCATCATCAGCGTTTCGCCAAGCATTTCCTTGGCGATGGGGCTGGAAGGGGCAAAAGTTGCCGAGTCCACACCCGCATAGCGGAAGCCCTTATTGGTCGTGTAGTGGTCGATCAGGCGGTTTTCCGCCCTGGCTGCGGCCTCCCAGGCGTCGCGCAGCAGCCCGGTATCGCTCAGCGCCGAATCCCTGATCCAATACCCGGACCGGCGCATTTCCCGGACCATCGGGCCCAGGCCGTTTATTGCGGATAGCGCGGTCCCCACCGCCGTTATATCCTCCGGCGTCCAAAGAAAACCCTTTACAAACTCCTGAGGAGACTTGGCGCGTGAGGCAGGTACGCTGGACAGGAGGTCTTGCGCGGCGGCCAGCCGACGCTGAAGTACTGTATCCCGCTGCAACAGCGCCCGCGCGCCGGGTTGTTCCATTAAAGTAAAGAGGTAGAAGTCCTTATCCTGTACCCACGATCCGCTCCCGACGGGTTTGTAGCGCGGATCGAAGCCCCCTTGTCCGAGGGCTTGAAGGGTGCAAAACGCGAGCAGGGCCCCGGCCAGGATCGTCTTCATATAGCGTGACTTGGTTGGCGCTAAAGATCTAAAAAAATTGAGACAAACCTACGTACTTTGCAAAAAAAGAGAATGGCAACAGAGATCAAATGCCCGAATTGCGGTCATAGGTTCCCGATGGAAGAGGCGGTCTCCGAGGAGTTCAAGAATGACCTGAGGGAACAAATGGTTAAGTACAAGAAGCAAAGGGATGATGAGTTTGCCCGCAAGGAAACCGAACTCCAGCGACAGGCCCGTGATAACGAAGCCCAGCTCCGTAAAAGCGTATCCGCCGATTTTGAGAACCAGCTCCGGTTGCTCCAGCAAGCCAACCGCGAGGGAGAACATAAGCTGAAGGAGGCACGCAGGAAAGAAATGGAGTTCCTCCAGAAAGTACAGGAACTGAACAATAAGGAACAAGAACTGGAGCTTACCCTTCAAAGACGCCTTGTCGAAGAACGCAGCGCCCTGACCGAAAAGATACGCAAAGAAGAGTCGGACAGGCTCGCGCTAAAAGACACCGAACACCAGCTCCGCGTCCGGGAACTCGAGAAGCAGCTAGATGACCAGAAAAAACTGGCCGAAGAAATGAAGCGCAAGGCCGAACAAGGGTCGATGCAGCTCCAGGGCGAGGTCCAGGAACTGGCGTTGGAGGAAATGCTGAGGAGCACCTTCCCCTTCGACCTCGTCGAAGAAGTCGGCAAAGGCGTCAAGGGCGCCGACTGTATTCAGATTGTGCGCAATACCTTCGGACAGGACTGCGGCAAGATCATCTATGAGAGCAAACGCACAAAGGACTTTTCCAGGGACTGGCTCGAAAAACTAAAGGCCGATATGCGCCACCTCGGCGCAGACATCGCCATCCTCGTCACCCAGGCCATGCCCAAAGACATGGAACGATTCGGGGAAAAGGACGGCGTGTGGATCTGTACGTTTTCCGAAGTCCGCGCCCTGGCGCAGGTAATCCGGGACGGGATTTTACGCGTTTATAGCGCCAACCGTTCCCAGGTCAACCGGGGCGAGAAGATGCACATGCTCTACGATTACCTTACCAGCAACGAGTTCTCCGAACAATGGAAAGCCATCCGGGAAGGCTTCCTGTCGATGAAAATGGCCCTCCAGCGCGAACGGGACGCCATGGAAAGGTTGTGGAAGGTCAGGGAAAAGCAGTTGGAAAAGATATTGTTGAACTCCAACCACATAAAAGGGTCTATAGAAGGGATCGCGGGGAGCGATTCGGTCGATCTGCGGTTGGATGACGCAAGTGAGGAAGGGTTGTTGCCGGGCTAGGGCTCCGTTACAAGGTGCACGAGCGCCATGTCCGTCCATGTTTGGTAGTGCAGGGGCAGAACCGTCCCATCCCCAAAGTTACAGGTGATATTTCCCTCCGCCTGTAGCTTAAAAGATTCCAGGGGCATATCCCGGATAAAGTCCATCTCCCCCACCCCGTACCATTTGTAGATCGCCTCCTTTGCTCCCCAGCACACGATGGCATGATCCAGCGGACGCCGGTGGTCCAAAAAGGATTGTTCCTTCGGGCTGAGGAATTTGTGCAGAATACGCTGCACCCGGGGCGTAAAATTTTCGATGTCTATCCCCACCCGGTTGCGCCGACTGACGATAGCCGCCGCATAGTCCCCGCAGTGCGCGATCGAAAAATGGAAGGACTCCCCCGGTACATACGGCTTGCGCGTGTCTGCAATAAGGATTTCCCGGTACGGAAAATCCGGAAACAAATAGCGCAACAGGAAGCGCCCCGCCAGGTGCTGCAAACGCTTGTGTGGATGGGAAATCGTTCGCTGTAAAGAGACCGACCGGAGAAAAAAATCGGCGGTCTCCGCTATATGCCAAACGCCAAGGCGCGTGTTTTCGTTAATATCTTGTTGATAAAAAAGTCCCATCCTCCAGATTGACATGCGATATTCGCAGTTCAATTTACGGCAATGATCCTGTCTGACAAGCGCATCGCGGAAGAAATGGAAAAAGGTACGATCAAGATCGAGCCATACCGGGCGGACTGTCTGGGAAGCAATTCTTATGACGTGCACCTGGGGAAGCACCTGGCTATGTACGTCGATGAACAATTGGATGCCCGCAAACACAACGCCATCAGGCATTTTGACATCCCCCCGGAAGGTATCGTCCTGGAACCCCACCAATTCTACCTCGGCGCTACCGAAGAATATACGGAAACCCATGCCCATGTACCTTTCCTGGAAGGCAAATCGTCCACCGGCCGTCTGGGGATAGACATCCACGCCACCGCCGGCAAGGGGGACGTGGGCTTCTGCGGACACTGGACCCTGGAGATCTCCGTCAAGCAACCCGTCCGCGTGTATGCGGGCATGCCCATAGGACAGTTGATCTATTTCCCGGTGGACGGGGAGGTTTCCGTGAAATATGGGAACAAAGCCGGAGCTAAGTACAGCGGGCAGCCCGATATGCCGGTAGAGAGCATGATGTGGAAAAACAAATTCTAAAGGCGCCCATACTTTGCCTCGTAGGCAATCAACCACCCCGTCACTTCATTGTAGCTTTCTATACCGCTCTCCTGTTTGTGCGCCTTCAGGTATCCATCATAGAGTCTGTTCAACAGGGGCTCCACCGGGTTCCGGTGCGCCTTTAGGAAATTGTACAGTTCCCGGTAGTCCGACCGCACCAACGTATCCAATGCCCGGTAGTTCCTCCTTGCCGCCGCCGAGTCCCTCAGGTACATATCCCGGTTGGCATAGGTGAAAAGGTCGAAATACGCCGAGTAGCGGAACCAGGGATCCCCCGAGTGCATAGCCGCCAGGTAGCCCACAAAATTGGCTTCGCTCTCGCTGGCGTACCCCAATTGGTGCGCCATCTCGTGACAAGTCGTGTATGGCAGCGTGAAAGCCGGCACCGTGCAGTTTACTTGTGCCTCCCCCGTAAATGGATTGTAGTACCCCAAAAAACCCAGGTAGTTCCCCCACTCCCCATATAAAGAAGGCTTGACGGAGGCAAACCGGTAGTCCAAAAACGACAGCAACGTATCCGGTCCGATGTTCCGGTAGGCCTCCCGGGCTTCCTTTAGGATCGTCCGGGGCTCTGCCAGCGGGGTCCGTGCACCCCGTCTTTCCCGGTTGACCCTTAGCAGCAGCGAATCGATCAGGTTTTGGAGGGTCTGTTCCGTATACGGCCTGGGCCGGAGTTTGAGCTGGTATGCAATACCCAACCGATTATAGTTCAAGGCCCAGATCCCGTTGAAAACAATGATAACCAAGAGGATCCACTCTACCAGCCGTCTGGCGCCCCCCAGCCACTGCCGGAGCGTCCAGTCCCTTCGGATCAAGCGGGTCACCAGGACGACCACATAGGCCAAACCCAGCATCCCTGCCACAAAGTATGAGACGTCCCCCAGGCTAAAGGGCACCCAGCCAAAAAGCAATCGAAGCAGGTCCGCCAGGTAAGGATAAAGGCCCGTACTATATCCCCTTTCTACCCATCCCCCGTAACCACCGAACCAGGCCAGCACAAAAAATGCCCCCAGCAGGATCAAAAGCCTTCTATATTTTGCCATGCGATAAAAGTAAGACATTCCAGGCATGGGAAATTAAGGTTCATTATCAGCATATTAGGGCCCATATCCCGACAATCGGGGAAATTATCCTTACCTTTATCCCTGCCATCAATACCCAAGAAAAATTCGGCAAATCCCCCGATTTTCTCTACCTTTGCACACCTTTTAAAAACTACCGATGAGCAATCGCCGGGCTTTTGAAATCGCTTTCGTGGGTTTAAAACCTGGTGTTCACGAATACCGGTATGAGATCGACGATTCGTTTTTTGAGGAATATGCGGATCGGGATTTTAAGGGGGTAAAGGCGGAAGTGAAACTCGCTTTGGACAAAAAGGCCTCCTTTTTAATCCTGAAGTTCGAAGTGGGTGGAAAAGTAGACGTGTCCTGCGACCGTTGTGGGAATGACCTCCCGCTTGACCTCTGGGATGAATTCGACATCCTGGTCAAGATGGTGGACGACCCGGACCTGATGAACGAGCAGGAATCGGACCCGGATGTGTTCTACATCTCCAGGACCGAGAGCCACATCGACGTGAAGGGCTGGATTTATGAGTTCATCAGCCTCAGCGTGCCGATGCAGCGTATGTGCGCTGAAAGTGAGATCGGGGGACCCTACTGCAATAAGGAGGTTCTCGCCCGTCTTGCGGGGATGACGCCCCAACCTGCGGAAGGAGTAAAAGGAAAAAAAACAAGCAATTCCCTTTGGAAGGGACTAGATAAATTTAAAAAACTAAAAAAAGAGTAGCGCAATGCCCAATCCTAAACGCCGACACTCGCAGCAACGCAGCGCCAAGAGAAGGACCCATTATAAGGCCGAAGGTGTAACCCTGAGCAAGGACAGCACGACCGGAGAACTCCACGTTCGCCACCGCGCACACGTCAGCGAAGGCAAACTGTTCTACAAAGGCAAACTGGTAGCTGAAAAGGCGCCCCTGAAGGCTTAACTTTACTCCGCTGTTGATGCGCATTGGAATTGACATGATGGGCGGCGACTATGCTCCACAGGAAGCTGTGAAGGGCGTGTTGCAGTATCTTCAGTCGTCATCCCCTGTTGTCCCCCTTACCCTGATCGGTGACGAGCAGCCCGTAAGGTCTTTGTTCCAGGACATACCCGAGATCCTCCGTTTCGTGCACGCCCCCGAAATCATCGGGATGAACGAACACGCCACGAGGGCCCTCAAAGAGAAGCCCGAGTCCTCCATCGCCAAAGGCTTTAAGCTCTTGGCGGCCGGAGAGATCGATGCCTTTGTCAGCGCCGGCAATACCGGCGCCATGATGGTCGGCACCTTTTACAATATCAAGTCCATTGAAGGCGTACTGCGTCCCACCATTTCCACCCTGATGCCCCAGATCAACGGGGGCTACAGCCTGATCCTGGACGTGGGCCTCAATGCCGACTGCAAGGCCGAAAACCTTTTTCAGTTCGCCGTCCTTGGCAGCCTTTATGCCCAACACATCCTGAAGATCGAAGATCCCCGGGTAGCTTTGCTCAACATCGGCGAGGAAGAAGGTAAGGGCAACCTCCTGGCGCAGGCTGCCTATCCCCTCCTGAAAGCCAGTCCCCAGATCCATTTTATCGGGAACATCGAAGGCCGCGACATCCTTACCGGCAAAGCCGATGTCATGGTCACGGAAGGCTTTACCGGAAACGTCCTTCTGAAAATGGCCGAGTCCCTCTACGACGTAGCCACCCACCGCGGATTTGGCGAGGACGAATACTTCCAGCGTTTCCACTATGAGAACTATGGCGGGACCCCCATCCTGGGCGTCTCCAAACCCGTCATCATCGGCCACGGCATCTCCGGGGCTGCCGCCTTCAGGAACATGATCGTCCTGGCCCAGAAGATGCTCGAAAGCGATCTCCTGAGCAAGATGAAGGCAAGTTTCGTTATTTAATGATGCTCGATGACGTCAACTTTTGGGTGTACTGGAACCCATACAAGCTTGAATTCACGTCCACCTCGATGAGCCCCACGCCCCGCGCGAAATAGTAATCCCCGGTCAGCGACAGGTCGATTCCGGCCGGAACACCGGCGCCCGCAGCCAGGGCCGTCAGACCACCCGGTAGTATCTTGACCGTTTCATCGGTAACACCGGTATACGTCGTTCCATTCACCAGCAAAGTCCCGTTGATCGAATTGATCGTGATCGTGTACACGGTCGTATCCGTCGTACCGGGCGCGGCGCCCACGCCGATCACGCTTTGGGTCCATGTTGTCTTTGCAGGCTGGTCTTTGAGGTAAAGGACCGGCAATTCGGTACCTACCCCACCCACACCGGAAAGGACAAAGTCCGGAATGACCCCGATGCCATAATAATCGGTGCCCTGTATGGACGAATAGATGTTATTGTTTGCGACACTGTCTGCCGAAATGATCGAGTATTGCAGTCCCCCGATGCTGGTGTCCCTGCTCAAGGCCGTCAGGGTTTCGGAATAGGAAGTATCGAAGGGCGGAAAGGTTGTCCCCAGTTGCGCTTCCGCAGCGACCATCAACACTGAATTGGAAGGATTGAAATTTTCACTGACCGCGTAGGTCCACTGAGAACCCGCCGTTTCCGGCTGAAAGTTGCCCTGACTGGTTCCCGGGGAAGCTGTTTTCTTACCACAACCTGCCAGGCCAATGACAATGGCGAATGCTAAAGGGTAGAGATTTTTCATACAATTGGATTTGGATAAAGGGTTATTTAATCGTTGATGCCAATAATATCGTGGTTATGGTGACGCCCATCAGCGGCTCGCTCAGGTCCTCCTCGATCAGCCCCACATTTTCCGCATAATAATATTCCGTCGTGGTGTATACGTCAACTTTTTCAGAAGCAAGAATGCTTGCAAACTGGGCAATAAAGCCCGGCGCGGTCTTCGACTCGACCTGGATCACGTTCGGGTAATTGATGCCATTCACCGCCCTGGTCAGCCCGGTGGCCTTGATCGTGAAAGTATAGGTCGTCGTGTCGCTAAAGCCGAAACTGTCTTGCAGGATCGTCGTCTCCGACCAACTGGTTCCCTTCGGCTGCTCTTTCAGGTACAGCAGCGTATCGTCGTTGAGCGAAAAACCACCAAAGTTGTTACCCCCCACCCAAAGCACTTCCCATAACACGTCCACACCCGTGTATGTCCCGTTGGAAAGCGCAATGGCGGGATTAAATACCCCGCCCTCGAAGTCATTGGAATAGTTCCGGTAGGTCAACCCGCCGACCTGGGTCGAGCCGCTCAACGCCTGTACGTGGTAAGAAAAAGTGGTATCGATATTCAGCCCTCCAAAAACGGCATTCTCCGAAGGCTCCAGTTCCCCCAGGGTAGATTGGCTGAAATTAAAGACCTGGTGCGTCTGGTAGGTCCAGGTAGATCCGGATGTATCAGGTTGATAATTGTTCGTAACCACACCCTTATAGGTAGAATCTGCCGGCGGAGGCGTACCCCCGGTTTCCGTCGTATCCGCCGAAGCCGGACCCGACTCCTTAATACGCCCATTCTCCTTTGTACAGGAAGCCAGGAAACCCAGCACCAGCGCAGCAATCACTATATAACGGTTCGCTTTCATGGATCGAGGTACACTATTTAAAGACCAATAAATTTACCAAAAAAAACGCACATTTACTCAAAAAAGATCCTAACTGTTTGATAGAATAATCGGTTGGCCAGGTACTGATTCCCCGGGTTGCTTTTCTCCGCAAACCCCTGAAGCCCCAATAAACCGGCCGCATTCCCCTTATTGATCGCGATCTCCAAATAGCCGGCGGCGTTGAATAGCGCCAGTTTCTCCCCCTCCCCCGCGTCCGCATACGTTTCGCTTATCTTGTCGATCACTTCGTCTCGCTTGAATACAATCTTAAAACTCCTCCCTCGCCGCTGCTCCTCAAACTCTTCCCGGCTTACATTCACCACCACGTTCTCAAAATGATCGATAAAGATCACCTGTCCCTCCATCCAGTTGTTCCCTAACTGAGGCCTTAGCGGATTCTTGACCTGAATCGACACCCCCGCATCCCCCAACTCCTCCACGGTCTTTCCCGCTTCCAGCTCCAGGATCGCCCTACCGAACACCTGCGTGAAATACAGCGTATTCTTCAGCGCCGTCTTTGGCAAAGGCAGCGCCACCACCACTTCCGGAGCCTCTTCCAGGATCATCGTGATCAGTCCGTTGTCTGCGATAAAAAAGTGCCGGCCCTGGTGTCGCACCAGCAATAAATGTTCCGGCTTTGCGTCAAAGAGGTCGATCAGGATCAGGTGATATGCCCCCGGTGGGAACTGCCGGATTGCGCCCCGGCAGACATACGCTGCCTGAGGGTAGTTAAAAGGAGCCAGTGCATGTGTGATGTCCACCAGCCGGAAAGACCCGTCGATGTCCAGCAATTGGCCCCTAATGGCGCCCACCAGGTAGTCCTGGTGCCCTATGTCGGATGTCAGGGTAATCAACGCCATTGATTGTCAGCTATTTAACTAGTTTTCCCTTGTTGAAGAAGAATCTGTGCACCAGCCTGTCGGCCAGCCCCGGCAGCAGCTTGTTCATCCAAACCGTTTCATTTCCCTGAAAAGTCATCACCAACGTCCGCTTCCGCTGTCCGATCGCCCTTACGATATGCGCCGCACAGACCTCCGCGCTCATCAGCTTCCCTTCCTCCAGCGGCGACTCACCCTGAGCTTTTCCCTCCTTGTCTAAGGCTGCGTTCCGGATATTTGACCTCGTAAAGCCCGGACACACCCACATCACATGCACCCCCGACGAGAGCAGTTCCGTACGCAGCGCTTCCAGCCATCCATTCACCGCAAACTTGCTAGCCGAATAGCCACTCCTGCCCGGAAGCCCCCTGTATCCCGCGATCGAAGACACCCCCACGATCACCCCTTTACTCTGAATGATCCCCTCCAACGCAGACTTCGTACAATACACCGTTCCCCAGAAATTCACATCCATGACTGTCCTCAACGTGTCTAATTCCGTATCCCGCACGAGTGCCCGCATCGAGACCCCCGCATTGTTCACCAGGATGTCAATCCCCCCGAAGTCATTGATCGCCGACCCTATAAACCGCCGACAGTCTTCCTCCCGGCGCACATCGACCACCATCGTATGCAGAAACTTATTGCTGTGCTTCACCTGTAACTGGTACAGCTTATCCGCGCTCCTACCGCAGGTCGCCACATACGCACCCGCGTCCAGGAACTGTTCTACAAGCGCCTTGCCGATACCATCGCTTCCCCCCGTCACCACTACCCTTTTCCCCTTAAAATTCTCCATAGCCTGTTGCTTTAAATCGCTGGGCAAAAATAGCTGAGTTTCCCGTCCCCAGCCCACAAAAAACCCTCCAAATAAATTTGTGTAGCCAGGAATTTCAGCTATTTTTGCACTCCCAAAAGAAGGGCGGCTGCGCTTTGTCGTGCAGCCGCCCCGATTCCGTAGCTCAGTTGGTAGAGCAATACACTTTTAATGTATGGGCCCTGGGTTCGAGTCCCAGCGGGATCACTCGTTGAAGATTAACCTCTTGTAAAACAAGGGGTTATTTTTTTGGTCGAACTTTTGGTCGAATTCACCTTGTTACTTTTCTTACTTGCTTACGCTACTTTACAAAGAACAACTTATCCTTACAAAGGTACATTTAGTTTGCAGCATTTTGAACTGTTTTGAATTCCATGCTTTTTGGTTGAAAGGCTTTGTAGCAACGGGATACTGAGCGTGGCACGCGCAATTTTTTAACGCCTAATCTTCCAAATCTTTCCTCTCTAAGTAGTACATTTATAGAAAGCATAAAGTGATGAGAGAGTTAATGAGGAGATGGGGTACGTTTTTAACATTCGACCTTCCGCTAAAGACTGATCATATAAGCAAAGAATTCGCCGCCAAACATTCCCAACAGCAAAAGGAAATACCGCAATGGAGTACCGCTGCTACCCGGCAAAAGATGATCACTGAATATTGGTATAGCAATGTCTTGCGACATTTTTTGACGTTATCGACTGTTTCAATCTTGTTTTTACTGTTAGTGTATAGGAATCTTTCGTCGGCCTTACTTATTGAAATAGCTGTGGCAATATTGATCAGCTTTCCGGTTTTGTTAATGTTCAACTACTGGCCAGGTTTTAGTGGTCAGTTCCTGCCCAAACTGGAAACCGTCAAAGAAGTTTATGAACGCAGGCAATTGGAACAACTGGAAAAGTGCCGGAAGCTCCAATTATCAAATTTTGCCCTTACCTTGATTTTTTATGTGTTTGATAAGACCAGCGGGATAAATTCCTTGCAATCCTCCGATCATTATGCCGGGTTGTTGACGAAACTTTATGGGGTAGATAAGGGGAGCTTGAAGGAAAATCTTGAATTGATATTAGGAAATTGCCCTCAAAAGAAAAATTGGACGGAACGCAAGAGGACGGAAATGGAAAATCGGTTTGAGGAGGCCTGCCAGTTTTTCGAGGATTTGAATTTCCCGGTTGGCACGCAATTATTAAAAGAGCTGGAGGCAAAAACATTAAGAAAATAAATGCCGAAATCTGCTATCATAAATTTAGCCCGCGAGGGAATGTTGCGGAAAACGCCTTTCAAAAAGCTGGCGCTGCTATTTGATCAGCTTTATGTTGACCACCTCGCACTCTGGAGGTCAAAGTTGGACTTGGAAGATAAAAAAGTGAGTGCCGAAGAAAGACAGTTTGTACTATCGGAAATAGACTGGTTGCTTGAAAAGGGTGTTCTGCAAACTTATTCCATCGAGCGAGAGGATTTTCAAACGCTTTCATTTGATACGGCATTGTTTGAGGATATGCAGGAGGTAAGTACGACTGTTGAAGCAAATGTTGTTCGGATCGAGGATAATAGTATTCCTCAAACAACATCAGAAGAATTCAAATTTGTGGGGTCGTTGTGTGCTACAAATGAATTGATCTTTAAAATGGAGGATATTGGGTTACGGATGGCTGCCGCTTTTCTTGGGACAAAAGACCACCTTACGCAATACATTCCCTTGGTCAACTCTTTTGACAGCTATGGGAAAAAAACCTCCAAAGAGGTTGCATCCCATTTTGTCTTGAACAAAATTCCTGCTCCCGCGGATGATACATCTTGGGAACAGCTATTTGAATTTCGGAGTGATCCAGATGTAAAGAGGAAGTATTATGCCCTGGTAAACTGGATAAATGATATGTCTGACGCCGATATGCCCTTGCCCCATCTGGCCGATAAATACAACCAACTTTATAGCGAGTACCTTCGACAATACCATCTGCATAAACTACAAAATAGCCTGACAAAAGTAGAAATGCTGGTGCTTGGAGGCTTTGAAGTAGTCACTTCACTACTTTTTCACCAAAATGTCATGACTGCGTTTAAGGGATTGCTGAATATCAGAAAAGAACAAATAGCCTTATTAGAGGGAGAGAAAAATATTGTTGGGAGGGAACTGGCGTACATTGTAACCGCCGAGGAAAGGTTAACCTAACTACATCCAATTCTTGAAATTACTCCAGCCACTGTATATGCAGTGGCTTTTTCATTGCTGATCGAGCACCAGGTCACCCGGACAGGTCAATCATTATTTGGATCGCCGGACTTTTCAATTTACGAGAAGATTAAGTATAGTTAGCTTCTTTTCGGCTTTTTGGGAGGGTATTTTGCCAGCCTAAACGACAAGTGATGAAAGAAACTGTGAGTAATGGTAATCCTATTACCCCGATGCTGTTCCCCTACGACCCGGAACAGTTCTGGCAATCCATCCGGCAGATCATCCGGGAAGAGGTCAACCAAGCTGAAAAGCAAAGGCCTGTTTCCCCGGTTTATGAGACCCCCGGCCTGACCTATAAACCCCTTTATAAGATTGCAGAGGTGTGCGCCCTGTTCCATGTCACCAAGCCCACGATATACGATTGGGTCAGGCATGGAAAGTTAAAACCCTTTAAAATCCGCTCCCGGGTCTATTTTCTGTGGCAGGATATTCAGCAGCTCCTACCCCCGGCTTCCCAGGCCGATTGAGCCATTCCCCAAAGTCAGAACTGAGAATCAACTTATTCTTAATCAAATAAAAAGTGAGTTATGGCAGATTTTAAGCGAAAGACGCTGTCCCTGAGCAGTGGTAAGCAGATCAAATTATTCGGCAACAGCATGGCTATAGGTAAGTCCCTGGAGATCGGGGAGGGTTATGCTCCGAACATTTTTGCGTGTATTGAGGAACAGCCGGAGAGCAAAATCCCGAATGGAATATCAAATCCACAACAGTTGACACAAGACGAACTGGCGGAACTGGCAGATTATAATATCCAATTGTGGATGGATTTGAAGGCGGCAATCCGCAAACATGGGGTAAATAGTCCGAAGATCTTCGGCCATGAACCGACAAAGTAAGAAAGATCCGTACCCTGTGTTAAACGCTTGGGAGTTTTTAGGGCGAGCGGTGTTGTTGTCGGACAAATGTCCTCCAACAACGCTCGCTTTTTGCTCCCGTTGGTCGCAAAAAGGGGCTGGCCAGGAGGCCGGTGGAATAATAGTTTAAAACTTGAGGTATGGGAAAAGTGCGAGTGAAAAAAAAGAAAGGGGGTAGACCCCCGAAAATGCTGAAACGAGAGCTTCGGGTTACCACTCGGTTTAGCCGGGAGGAATATTCCATTCTTCAGGAGAAAGCTACCAAGGCAGGGACAAATATTTCAGAACTTATCCGGCAATCTGCCATTTACGGTAAAGTTATAGCCCGGCAATCCGAGGAAGAAAGAAACTTTACCCGGCAGTTGATCGGTATGGCAAACAACTTTAACCAGATGGCAAAAATCGCCCATCGGGAGGGAACGACTGCCGCACTTCGCTATTTTGAACAAGACCTTCGCCTCGTTAATGCCCTATTAAGTAAGCTACAACATGGTGAGTAACGTGTTTCCCGGCCACTCCTTTTACCATGCGGGCCGCTATGTTGCCAAGAAACCAGGGGCCGAACTGCTGGATTACCTTGGAGTGAGGGGATATGATTACAAACTGATGGCAGAGGATTTTATCGCCCAAAGTGATTTGCGACCTACCAAAAAGCAGGCTTGCTTCCATGCGGCCCTGAGTTTCTACCCCGGAGAAAAGCCCAGCGACGAACTCATGAACCAGATCGCCAAGGAGTATTTGGAAGAATTGGGTATCGTCAATACGCAATATGTCATCATAAAACATACCGACAAAGCACACCTCCACCTCCACATCCTCGCCAATATGATCGACAATGAAGGCAAACCGATCAAAGACGGCTGGATCGGCTTACGGGGAAAGAAGGCTGCCCAACAGTTGACCCGGAAGTATCGACTTATACCGGCGGAGGGCAAACACCTGGACTTAACCCATCTGGAGGCGCTCAGCCAGTCGGAGGCCAATCGGTATAGGATCTACCAGGCCATTGCAGACAACTTACCCCATTGCCACAGTCTTCCGGATTTGGAAAAGCGATTGATCGCTCAAGGTATCCACACCCAATACAAGTATAAAGGACAGACCCAGGAACTACAGGGGATCAGTTTCAAGATAGGGAAGGATCGGTTTAAGGGTAGCCAGATCGACCGGAAATTCTCCCTGGGTAATCTCCAAAAGACGCTGGCTATCCAAAAACAAATCCAAGGAACCAAATCCAAACTATCTTTGGAAGGCAGGAAGAAAGCTCTTCTAATACGTACAAACTCCATTCAAACTGCCTCCCCCAATCCTCAAATTCATCAGGAAATACCGCCGATGTCGATGGATTTGTCAAAACAAATTCATGGAGAAGAGGGCGTCCCCTACGAATTGACAGACGGTTACCGAAAAAAGAAAAAAAAGAAAAAGAGTTTAGGGCAGTAAGATGCCTCCTACTTCTTCTCCTTTTTGTCTTCCTTATCCAGGCTCTTTAGAAATTTAAGCATAAGATAAGAGACTTCAACAAACTCATGGAGAAACAGGAAAAAAGGGAATATTTCGTTTTTTTCAAGAGGCTTTTTCGCATCGTTTTGTAAATCGACCAGGGCCTCCAGCCATAATCTCAAGTGAAGCCGCGTCGTTTCCATGGTGAAGGCTTGGAAAAAATCAAACACAAGTAGTATGGGATATTTGATCTGCTTCCCGGTTAGTTTAGTGGTTTCAAGGATTTCTTTCCTCTTGTCGTTCTTACCTTCCATGTCTAAATTGCTGAGATAAAGAGCATCGACAAGAACGGGAAATTTATTTGTGAAAAACATAAAACCGGCCCTCGCATTAGAATCTATTTCAAAAATGCCTTCATTCAAGGTTAAGGCAAGAGTTGTCAAGTGCGCCAGTTTTTCTTTTATTTCAAAAGGGTCATAAGAATACCAAAGGTTGGCGAACCTTTTAACCGCCAGGGAAAAATCTCTCTTTTTCATAAGGGTAAATTTAATTGTGTATAATTCTAATTACTACTTGCGGATATTAAACCCGGCGTAGAAACGCCAGGTTTATGTTATTAATGCAAAAACAAAAACAGAGAAGTTAATATCATTGAAGCCTGACTAAATCCTGGTAAACCATACATTCGACGATAACTCCGAAATAGTCACAGACCGCAAGAAGGATAGAAGGTGTTACCCTTAATTTTCCCGCCTCAAGTTTTTGGAGTTTGTATCGAGATATACTCGTCTTTTTTGCGATATCGGAAATAGACACCTTTCTAAAAGTTCTTAACGTTTTAAAATTGCATCCGATCATTTTGTGAAGGATCTCAGATCGCTCGCTGTGATATTTGGGACAGTTCATTTCAAAGGGAGGATAAGTTTGCTAATCGGGTATCTGAAGGACTCAATAAGAGCCTGGAATAAAAACGGGCGCTTTGCAACAAGCATTACAACAAGATAGGAGGAGCCCGTCCATTGTGATAAATGGGTAGAGGCGAACTATTTCTCCAGAGTAGTATTGTATTTTGAACAGACACAGTCACCTACATTTGAGGTTTAAAAATGTAAGTCTACTGTAAGCGGGACCGCCTGATGAGGAAAAAAATAGGGCAGGCCCCGTCTTACCGAGTAGAGGCACCGCGAAGAGCCCGAAGCCAGTAAGCAGATAGAGGCCCACCCTATTTGGTATAGAATGGGCTTACACTATCATCTCGGCTTCATGAAAATTCGCGGTTTTCTCCTCGAGACTTTTGTGAAGACCTTCAAAATCGAATTGAAGAATCGTGAAATTATATTAGAGAGCGAATATAATAGGTTTTGTCAAACTTGACAATTTTATTTTTTAAGAACAAGTCACCTTCATCGCGTGAAAGTCAGAAACCAGGAATATTTAGACGCTTTTGGGAACCATTTGGACGAATTGATAAAAGCCAAAGGGAAGACCCCGGAAGAGGTCGCTGCGCTTGGAAATATCGAGACGAAGCAAGTTTACCGGGTTATTAATGCCGAACACAGCGCGACTATTTCAATTACTTATGCAATTGCGAAGGGGTTGGGTATACATCCAAAGCTATTGTTCGAATTTGATTTTGCGGAATAGCGGACTAATTGTAGTTCACATTTTCATCTTACTCATATCCATGCCAGCCATTGGATCGGCACCGTTCCGGAAAATATACTCGCTTTGCAATAGGTAGGCGCCGCTGGTAACGACGGCATCGCCAGATTGCAGACCGGATAGGATCTCTGTAAAGCCGTCGGCTTCCTCTCCGATCTTGACTATGCGGCTTTTAAAAGTGTTTTGAGCAATCTGTACCCAGATACTTGCCATGCTGGGGCTGCGGAGGACGGCATCGGAGGGCAGGCTGAGGGCTTTTCGAGATGGGTTCTGTATGGTAACGTATGCGGCCATACCAGGCCGGAGCTGATTGTCCTTGTTGGAGACCTGTATGCGGATAAGATTGATCCGAGTCGAGGGATCGACTTCGGGGTTCACAAAGCTGAGCTTTTCCCGGAGGCTTTTTCCGGGTAAATCCGGGAACTGAAGGGTAGCGGTAGCATCGGGGTCGAGCTGGGCGAACTGCGAGGTATATACCTGGGCTTCCACCCAAAGATGGGTGAGGTTGGCGATGCGGGCAATGGGGCCGCCTTCGGCGACATAGTCGCCTTCTTTGACGTCGAGCTCGGTGAGGACGCCGCCGGCGGAACTATAGAAGGAAACGATGCTGGCGGCATTTCCGTTCCGGGCAAGATCGGCGACCTGGGCCTCGGTCATGCCCCATAATATTAATTTGCTTTTGGCGCTTTGCAGGAGGTCGTTGTAATTGACGACGCTGTTGCCGAGTGCTTTTTGTTTTTGTAACAGCAGGAGATATTCCTGTTCGGCGTTGTTTAGGTCTTCGCTATAGAGATCATAAAGTCGCGCACCGGTTGGAATAGGATCGCCGGTCGTTTTATAGTAGAGTTTTTCGATGCGACCGCTGATGCGGGAACTGATGGATTGTGTGCTGGTAGGGTCGATGCTGACAGTGCCGGTTAGGACGGTTTGACTGCCGAGGCCCGTGGATTGGATGGTATCGACATGGATATTGCCAAGCTGAACCTGTTCGGGACTGAGTTTTATTTCCTCGGAGTGCTGTTGCCGGCTCTTGTGAACTGCTGTTAGTTCCATATGGCAAATGGGGCACTTGCCGGGATGGGCTTCGACGACCTGGGGATCCATGGAACAGGTATAGTAGATGTCTGGGTCGCTCTTCGCGCTGTCCTTCTGCCGGTTGTGGCAAGAGGCGAATAAGATGAGCAAGGGTACCAGCAATATATTTTTCATATCTATTGTTTTGCTTTTATAAAACTTTCGCTGTCGATCAGGTATTGGGCGTCGGCGGCCACGCTGTCCCGAAGACCAAGACCTCCGGTTACTTGAATAAGACTATCTGTAAGAAGACCGGTTTGAATGGTCTTTACCTGGAACAGGCCGTCTTCCTTTCGGAGAACGACCTGGTGAAGACCCAGGGACAGAACGGCTTCGCGGGGGAGCCAATCGCCGGGCGGGATCTTAGTCTTTAGGGTCGCCCTGACCTGGCTGCCGATAGGAAGCTCTTTCTCCTCGTTGTCGAAATAGACGCGGGCAGTGAGGGTTTGAGCGCCTGCCCGGTAGATAGGCTCTATATAGTTGATGGCGGCGGTAAAGGGTTCGTCGGGTGCGGTCTCGGGGGTGATGGTGACGGGAATTCCGGGTTTTATCAAGGCGGAATGGCCGGGAAAAAGATTAAGAATGATCCAGCTTTGGTCGGTGTTGTATAGCTGAAATAGGGTTTGCCCCTTTTGCACATACATACCTTCCTTGAGGGGAAGTTCTCCGGTAGGGTTAGAGGCGTTCATCGAAGGGTCACCCGATGACTGACTACCGGGCTCGGTCATGGTTCCCGCTTCGTGGATATGCCCGGTATAAGGAGTATAAACGGCAACGGTATACGCGGGTTTGCCGGATTCGACGACCTGTTGCAACTGCCGCTTGTCCATGCCCAGGAGCAGGAGTTTGCTACGGGCGGCTTCGATCAGGGTAATATTGTCGGGATCATTGTGCAAAAGGAAAATAAGGTCCTGCTGGCCGGTGATGAGTTCGGGGCTGTAAATGTCCATGATCTTCTCGCCCATGTGTACATGCTGGTAACGATAATGGACATAGAGTTTTTCGATACGCCCCGAGACGCGGGAGGCGATGGTCTGTACGCGGCGGGTATCATAGTCGACGCGGCCCAGGGCTTCGATGGATATTGAGGGGCTTGCTTGCTTTATGGTAATTACCGGTATGCTGGAAATTACGGCGCTATTGGTGGGACGAAGCAGCGTATTAAGATCGAGGGTACTATTGCTGGCTTCGGCGGTGGTGAATTCTTTCTTTACGAGGGTCATGCCGCAGATAGGGCAGTTTCCGGGATGATGCTCGGCAACCTGGGGGTGCATGGGGCAGGTGTAAATGGCTTCGGCGCTATCGGCCCCTCGAACGGCGGCCTGGCTGCTGTCCGCGTCAGTCTTTCCGCCTGCGTGTTGGTTACAGGCGGACAGGGTCAGTAGGGCGATAAAGATGGCTAAAATGCGCATGGCTTTAATTTTGTTCGAGTGTTTTGTCCATTTCGGTTTGCAGGTTCAGAAGATCCTCTACCTGTGCCAGATATTCCAGTTGGGTCATGTTGAGTGTTTGCCAGGCGTCGAGCAGTTCAAAGAGTTGGCCGGTATTCTGTTCGTAGGCGAGCTGGAGTACCTGGTAGTTTTTTTGCAGGGCGGGCAGGATGTTTTGCTGAAAAAGTGTTACCTGGCGCTTCTTGCTGTCGATGGCTGCAAGCAGGCTTTGTGCTTCGCCGTTTGCCTGGTTGATCATGACCTGTTGCTGCTGGCGGAGGGATTCGGCTTTCCATTTCAGGGATTCGATGCTGGCCTTCTCACTTTTCGACGACCAGGCGGTCATCGGCAGACGGACGGTTGCCATGAGGGTATATTGCATGGGCAGACCGCCGAAGCCGAACATATGATCGTATTGAATGCCGAATTGCGGTTTTAGCTTAGTGCGTTCGAGGTCTTGTTGCAAATAGGCCAGGTCGATATTTTTCTGGACGGCTTTTATATCGCTGCGGGTGTTTAGAAAATAACTGGAATCGACGATGCTGTAGTTTTTTATCGTATAAGCGGTATCGATATGGAAAGGGGTTTGGGTGGCCCTGTTCATCAGGGTATTGAGCCGGACTTGCGCCTGGGCGATCTCGTTTTCGAGCTGGATGCGCTGGTTTTCTATCTCGCCGATCGCTGCCTTGGCCTTGTAGTAGGCGTCGAGTTTTCCGAGGTTATTTTTAAACCGGATCTCGGTGCTTTGGATCATGAATTGAAGCAGCTTTTCGTTGTCGTCGAGGACTTGTAATTTTTTTTCCGCGATCAGCCAGGTGTAGTAGCTGGCTTTCGCGGCAGCATAGAGTTCGTTGAGGTTTGCCTGCTTTGACGACTTATCGGCGGCGGAGACGGCACGCAAATAGTTTTCGTTGGCGTCGAGTTCCTTTTTGTTGGGGATCATTTGTTGAGCGGATATTATATATTGGCCCATGCCGGGGCTCCCGTCCGCGTTCCTTTTCCACAATGCAGGGTTATAAGGGGTCATCCACATACCGGTGCCTATTTCGGGCGCCTCCCAACTGCGGGCTCCCTTTACGGCTGCGTCGGAGGCGCGTATTCCTGCGTCATACATTTTGACGGAGGGGTGGTTGGCGGCAATGGCAGCCAATATATCGTCCAGTTTTAACGTGGATTGGCCGTTGACGGCGGTTTGCCGGGCTATCAGGACGAATATCAGAACGATTAACTTCTGCATACATTAATGTTTTGCTTCGAGGACGTCGATTTTTCCGTGTTTTCTTAATTCGTATTCTTTGCTCATTAAAAAGATCAGCGGGGTGACGAGCAGGATATGAATGGACGAGGTGAAGACCCCGCCGATCATGGGCAGGACGATGGGTTTCATGACATCGCTGCCGACGCCGCTGCTCCAAAGGATCGGGATAAGACCGAACAGGGAAACACAGACGGTCATGAGCTTGGGCCGCAGACGTTTGGCAGCCCCTGCGATGACGTATTCACGCAGGTCGTTTTTCGTAATCGTTTCGCGGGAATTGCCCTTGGCCGCGACAAGCTGTTGCATAGCATCATTAAGATAGATAACCATGACGATGCCGGTTTCTACGGCAAGACCGAAAAGGGCGATAAAGCCGACAGCGACGGCAACGGACAAGTTGGCGCCCCAGAAATAGACCATGTACACGCCGCCGATAAGAGCAAAGGGGATGGTGACCAGGCTGAGAAACGCTTCACGGGCTGAGCGGAAGGCGAAGTACATGGATATAAAAATGACCAGCAGGACGAGCGGTAGGATGAGCTTTAGGGTTCGTTCACCGCTGATAAGGTTCTCATATTGCCCGCTCCATTCAAGGAAATATCCTTTGGGCAGACGGGTAAGCATTTTATTGAGCCGGTCTTGTGATTCCTGTACCGTACCGGCAAGATCGCGGTCTCGGACATTGAATAAAACGGTGCCTCGCAGCAGCGCGTTCTCGGAGTTGATCATGGCAGGGCCTTCGCTGAGTTGGATGTCGGCTACGGCGCTCAGTGGTATCGGGCCGTTCTGCGGCGTTTGCAGGGGCAGGCGTTGCAGTTCGGTAAGATTATCGCGGAAGTCCTGGCCGTAGCGGGCGTTGACAGAAAAACGCCTCCGTCCTTCGATGGTGGTAGTGAGCTGCGTCCCGCCGAGGGCGCTTTCGATGACGGTGTTGACGTCGTCTATGCTAAGTCCGTACCGGGCGATCTCGTCCCGTTTTATGTTGATGTCGATGTATTTGCCGCCGGTGATGGGTTCGACATATAAGTCTTTTACACCTCCGACGCCTTGCAGTTCGGTTTTTATCTTTTGGGCAAAGGCATAAATAGTGTCGAGGTTTTGGCCGTAGACCTTGACCCCGACATCGGTGCGTATGCCCGTAGATAGCATGTTGATGCGGTTGATGATGGGTTGCGTCCATCCATTGGTGACACCTGGGATCTGGAGTTTGCCGTTGAGTTCGTTGATGATGTCCTCTTTGGTAATGCCGGGACGCCACTGACTTTTTGGTTTGAGCAGGACAATGGTTTCGATCATGCTGATAGGGGAATTATCGGTAGCCGTATTGGCGCGACCGGCCTTGCCGAGAACGTTCAACACTTCCGGGTCGGATTTGATGATCTTGTCCTGCACCTGGAGGATTCGTTTGACTTCCGCATTGGAAACGTCGGGCAGGGTGACGGGCATGAAAAGTAGCGAACCTTCATCGAGGGGCGGCATGAATTCCCGGCCCAGGCTGAGGATAAGAGGGATGCTGACGGCCAGAGCGAGGATATTAATACCAATGGTGGTTTTACGCCAGCGGATACACCAGCGGATCAGGGGCTCGTAGAGTCTTTCCAGGAAGTGGTTGACGGGGTTGGCCTGTTCACCCCGGAAACGGCCGCGCATGAAAAAGGAGATGAGCACCGGGGCCAGGGTGAGCACGAGCAGAGCGTCCACGACCAGAATAAAGGTCTTGGTATAGGCGAGGGGATGAAAGAGCTTGCCTTCCTGTCCTGTGAGCAGGAATACGGGCAGGAAAGAGGTAACGATGATAATCGTGGAGAAAAAAACCCCGCGCGATACCTGCTGACAGGCGCGCTCGATAACGGCAAGCCGTTCGGCAAGGGGGATGCGGTAGTAGGCTTTATTTTTTCGTAGCATGATCTTGTAGATTGGGTGAACGTCGGGCCTGCCACTCGGCAAGGTGGCGATACGAATTTTCGGACATGATGATGCCGTTGTCGACGATCACACTGATAGCCAACGCGATGCCGGTCAGGGACATGATATTGGAGGACAAGCCGAACGCATTGAGTAAAATGAAACTGATCGCAATGGTGATCGGGATCTGGATCAGGATGCTCATGGCGCTGCGCCAGTGAAAAAGGAAGACCAGCACGACGAGCGACACGGCGATCAACTCTTCGCCCAATTTCCCTTTGATATTGGCGAGTGCCCCTTCGATGAGGGTGCTACGGTCATAGGCGATCTTAAAGTGTACGCCTTCGGGCAGGCCTTTTTCGACGTCTTTCATTTTATCCTTGACGGCATGGATGACGCGGTCGGCGTTCTCGCCGTAGCGCATAACGACGATGCCACCGACGACTTCGCCTTCTCCGTTCTGGTCGAAGATGCCGAGACGCAGGTCGCCGCCCATCTGGACGGTTCCGATGTCCCGTACCCGGATGGGGACGCCATTATTCGTCGCCAGAGCGATGTTCTCAAGGTCTGTCTTGTCCTTTATATATCCCAAACCCCGGATTATGTAGGACATATCGCTCATCTCGAATTTGCGTCCGCCGACGTCGTTGTTGTTGGCCTTGACCTTATCCATGACTTCGGTGAGGGAGATATGGTAGTATTGGAGTTTGACGGGATCGACGACGAGTTGGTACTGCTTTTCAAAACCCCCGAAGGAAGCGATCTCCGCGACGCCGGGGACAGTTTGTAAACCGAATTTGATGTACCAGTCCTGGAGGGCGCGTTGTTCCCCGAGATCCATTCCGGGCGCGTCGAGGGTGTACCACAAGACATGTCCTACTCCGGTGCCGTCGGGGCCCAGGGTCGGGGTGACGCCGGTGGGCAACAGCCGCTGGGCATAATTGAGCCGTTCGAGGACGCGGGTGCGGGCCCAATAGTTGTCGGTATTGTCATCAAAGATGATATAGACGAAACTCATTCCGAACATGGACGTGCCCCGGATATTTCGGACATGGGGTATGCCTTGCAGATTGCTGACCAGGGGAAAGGTAACCTGGTCTTCAAGGATCTGCGGGCTTCGCCCCTGCCATTCGGTGAAGACAATGACCTGGTTCTCGGACAGATCGGGAATGGCGTCGATGGGGTTGTCTTTTATGGCGAATATCCCCCAGGCGAACAGGCCAAGGGCGACGAGGAGCACGATGAACCTGTTGCGCAGGGAGAGGGTGATCAGCTTGTTGACCATTGGGTGTTTATTTGGCGCTGTCTTTTTTGAGGTCTTCCTTTCTTACAAGATCCATCCCGCATTTGGGGCATTTGCCGGGTTTGTCGCTGATGACTTCGGGGTGCATCTTGCAGGTGTACACTACGGCAGCGGTCTTCATCATGGCCGTGTCCTTTGATGCCGTTGCGGCGGATGAATCGGTGGCGGCATTGCCGGATTTGTTATTGGAGCAGGCGGCAAGGACAATGACAAAAAAGGCCAGACCGGCCAGCGGAAGAATATACTTTTTCATGGTATGATGCTATAGCGGATGCGGCGATCTTGCGGGTCGCTCCATCCTCGTTATAAAAAAATGATGGGGAAATTGTTGCGGGCACTAGCGTAGACCCGTTCCGGACAGGATGCCGGGATTAGAAGGGGATCAGATGCGGAAAATACAATTGCGGATAAAAAGGGGGACTTTATCCGGGCCGGGAGGCGAGTTAGTCGTGGGATAGCCCGTGATATAGGCATCCACGTAGTGATCGGTAAGGCTGATGGTTGTTACGGGAATGGCTGCGACAGACGGGGCGGAGAAAACATAGTTGCTTTCCGTGGTCTTTTGATTTTTGTCGAGCTGGAAATGCGCCTGTGTGTCTTTGCAGCAACCGTCTTTGAAGGAGAAGCAGTGGCTATCCTTGCTGTCCTTCGGCATGCCACATTGGCCGCAATTCTTGCTGTCTTTATCGATAAGGCTCCAGGAAAAAAGTTTGCCCATGCAATAATGCAGGTGGACGGTGGCACCCATCGAGGTAGACAAGTAGATCACTGCTAATATGGACGCGGCGAACTTTTTCACTTATACAAAGGTATTAATATAATCGGGACGGCAAAATTATGGTTGTTAATTGTGGAATACTAGAAGTCGGAGAAGAATGCGATTTTCATGTAGCCGGGTCGTTGGCTTTTATTTCAGGCTTTAAAATGTTGAATACAGGTACCGCTGCCACAGCCCCGGTGATGGGGGCGAGGATATAGACCCAAAGGAACGTAAAATGCTGGCTTATTACGGCGGGGCCTATGGATCTGGCCGGGTTCATAGATGCTCCGGATATGGGGCCGGCAAACATCGCTTCGAGACAAACGACCGAGCCGATGGCTATTCCAGCAAACATGCCTCTTTCTTTACTCCCGGTGGATACAGTGATGATGACAAGCATTAAAAAGAAGGTAAGTAGGAATTCCAGTAAAAAGGATTGCCATTCGCTGTCAGCCGGAAGAGTTGCTCCCAATAATTGGTTTGCCGGGAATAGTATTTTCAAGGTGATGCTGGCGAGAACGGCACCCGCGATTTGGCTGATTAAATACCAGGGCAGCTTTTTCAAAGGAAATTTTCCGGTGATGGCAAAGGCAATAGAGACGGCAGGGTTTATATGTGCCCCGGAGATATCACCGAATGCATAAATCATGCTCATGACGATCAATCCGAAAGTGATCGCAATGCCTACATGGGTAATGGAACCATGAGTTTCCAGGTCGATCACTACCGCGCCTGTCCCGGCAAAAACAAGGGCGTAAGTGCCTAAGAATTCAGCCAGATATTTATTCATGAGTATATTTTAATTGCAACAACCCGGAGCGCAGCAGGCGTCTACCGCTTGCTTTTGGGCGAAGACGGTAACGCTGTAGATGCCGGTGCCGGATCGTTTAAAGCTGGCGATCTCTTCGGCGCTTAGATATTGGGACAGTATATCGTCGGGAACGGTGATTGGCTTTTCCTTCTGGAGGGTGATGCCAGTAAACCCGGTAGCCTCGATCAAATCCAGGTATTCTTTTTTCTGAATGGCCCCGGCTACACAACCGGCATACATTTCGGCGGCTTGCCGGATCTTGTCGGGCAACTCACCTATCAGGACAATATCAGAAATACTAAAATGGCCCCCTGGTTTTAGGACGCGATGAATTTCCTGGAAAACGCCGAATTTGTTGGGCACCAGGTTTAGGACACAGTTGGAGACAATAACATCGGCGGTGTTCTCAGTGACAGGAATCTTTTCAATATCGCCCTGACGAAATTCCACGTTATGGTAACCCAGCTTCTCGGCGTTGGCGCGGGCCTTGTCGATCATGGCAGGAGTGAAGTCGATGCCGATCACTTTTCCTGTTTCCCCTGTTTCATTGCGGGCGATGAAGGCGTCATTACCGGCGCCGGAGCCTAAGTCGATGACCACATTCCCTTTTTTGATCTGCGCGAATTGGGTGGGGAGGCCGCAACCCAGGCCCAGATCGGCATCCGGGTTATAGCCTTCAAGAGTGCTATAGTCGTCGCTCATGATATTGTAGACATCAGTGGAGCAACATCCGGAACCACAGCAGGAGGATTGGTTCGTTTCTTTGTCCTGGAGTGCGATCTCACTGTATTTCTCGCGAACCATTTCTTTGATTTGTTCGGTCGTTTCCATGATATATATATTATTTAATATGAAGGTGTGAGGATGGTTACTTCCTTGATTCGGTGTCAGCCATCCAATAGCTGAGTGCGCTGGCTTCCTGAACAAAGGCTTTTATCTGCTGTTCGATCTCATCCCGGACTTCACGGGTATGTTGCAGAATGGCCTCTTTGGTGCCGGTGAACACAGAAGGGTCTTTGAAGGACCAGGCGATTCGTTTTACCACACCGGGGAAAACGGGGCAACGTTCGGCGGCCTCTTTATCACAGACGGTGACCACGGCATTATATTTGCGGCCTTGCTTGAGTAGGTCGAATACAGCCTGGGTGGGCTTTCCGGTTAGATCGATACCGACCTCTTTCATTACTTCGACCACATTGGGATTGAGGATGCCGGGTTCAAGACCGGCGCTCTCAGCCTCGAATGTATCGCCGCCATATTTTTTCAGAAAGGCTTCGGCCATCTGACTACGAGCAGAATTATGGATGCAGACGAAGAGGATTTTGTGTTTGTTGTTCATGGTAGTATATTAATATTGCGATATTACGATGCTTTAGACTAAAAAAATTAACAGTTACAGTTCTCGCCGCCCCTATAGGCGGAGAATAGGGCGCCAAATTCCTTTTGGTACATCGCCCAGCCTTTGGGTTCGATGCAATAGCACACGCTTGTTCCTTCGATGGTGCCCTGGATCAGACCGGCGTTCTTTAGTTCTTTCAGGTGTTGGGAAATGGTCGGTTGGGCCAGACCGAGTTCTTCGACCAACCTGCCGTTGACACAGGCATTGGCTTTGATCAGGTATTGAATGATGGCGATCCGGGCCGGGTGAGCCAAGGCCTTCATCATGCCCGCGAGCTTATTCTGTTTGTCGGTGAATATTTCGGATTTGGTCAGACCCATAGTGTTATTGCTTCATTGCAATATTACGATAGTATAGGCAATTGTGCAAATTTATTTTTGAGGGACAAAAAGTCGCCTCGATAGAAGCGACTCCTGGCTTTCCTGCTACAAAAAGTGTATACCGTGTCGGGAACTGGTACGAACATTTCGAGCCTTTGGGGCGCTTTTTTGTTCATTGCTGCTTAAGGGTGGTGGTTGGTTTGCTGGTCATTCTATCAACAACAAAAATAGAGCAATCGGAGGGGTTTGCTATCTTTGGGGGAATGCGGATTTTTGCGCTCATATTTTCCTTTTATATCCTGGCGCTGTCGGTGGTACCCTGCTGTGCTTTTTGCCATGGGGACAATGATGAGCCGGTGGCTGTTACGGCAAGGGGAGGCCAGGACCATGAGGGCGATCGGGATGGGTGTAAAAACTGCTCGCCGTTTTCGCTGTGCGGGCATTGTGTTGGGTTTACGGTGACGGCGCGGTTTGCAAAGGTGGAGCGGGTGGTTTTGGGCCACCTTGTGGGCTGGCGGGAAACGACGCATACTTATTGCTTTTCTTATAGTGCTTCCTGCTGGCAGCCGCCACGGGTGGGATAGACAAATATAGGTTGGGTTGGATGCGGCGCTTGTCGCATCGAAAACGAACCCTCGGTTCGTTGCCCGAAGGGGAATCGTTAGATATTGTTTATCAGTAATTTCTATTTACATGAAAAAAGGATTTTTGGCCTTTGCCTGTATGGCATGGGCGATGCTGGCCGTTGGGCAGCATACGGTACAGGTCTTGGTAAGGGGGAAGGGCGGGGAGCCGCTGGCAGCGGCTTCGGTGTCGGTGGCCGGGTTGGACCGGGCGGGAGTGTCAGACAGTTTGGGGTTGGTGACGTTGCGGGATGTGCCGGCGGGCCGGTGGATGCTGGCGGTGTCGCATGTGGGGTATGAGCGCCGGGAGGCTGAGGTGGCGGTGCCATTGGCATCGCAGGGTCCGGTGACGGTAGTGCTGGAGGTGCTGGAAAAGGAGGAGCAGGAGGTGGTGGTGACCAGTACCCGTTCGAACCGGTCGCTCCGGAATATCCCGACGCGGGTGGAGGTCATCTCGGGGGAGGAATTAGACGAAAAGGGAAATATGCGGCCGGGGGATATTCGGATGATGCTGAACGAGAGTACGGGTATCCAAACGCAGCAGGTGTCGGCGACCTCGGCAAATGCGAGTATTCGGATTCAGGGGCTCGATGGCCGCTATACGCAGTTGTTGAAGGATGGGTTTCCATTGTATGCGGGGTTTTCGGGTGGCCTGGGGTTACTACAGACGCCGCCGCTTGATTTGCGGCAGGTGGAGATCATCAAGGGGGCATCTTCGACCTTGTATGGGGGTGGAGCGATTGCGGGCATGGTCAACCTGGTCTCAAAGGTGCCGGCACCGGAACGGGAACTACGGTTTTTGGTGAATGGGACGTCGGCGGGTGGGCTGGATGTAAATGGATTTTACGGGCAGCGTTGGAAGCATTGGGGGCTGACGATGTACGGAGGACGGAGCAGCAATGCAACGTATAATCCTTCGGGCGATGTGCCTTTCAGCGCGATCCCGCGTTTTGACCGGTATGTGTTTAATCCGAAGCTGTTTCTATATTTCAGCGATCGGACACGGTTGAACGTGGGAGTGAATTTGGGTTGGGAGAACCGGGTCGGCGGGGATATGCAATACCTTGAGGGGAAGGGCGATAGTACGCATAGCTATTTCGAGCGGAACAAGAGCCAGCGGTTTTCTACGCAATTGAGTTTTGAGCACCGGTTTAATGAGCGCAGTAGCCTGACGGTAAAAAATTCGGTGGGGAGTTTTGACCGGACGATCACGATACCGGGCTACGTATTCGATGGGCGGCAGTGGTCGAGTTATTCGGAGGTGGCGTATAGTACGCGCGGGGCGTCGATGGATTGGGTGGCAGGGTTGAACGTTTACACGGATGGGTTCCGGGAGCACCGGGCTAATACTTTTCCGCTGCGGAACTATCAGCAAAATACGCTGGGGGGATTCGTTCAGCATACCTGGACGGCGAATAAATGGTTACAGACCGAGGCGGGCTTGAGGGGAGATTATGTGGTGGATTATGGCTGGGCGGTGTTGCCGCGTGTGTCGGCTTTGTTTAACTGGTCACCGGCCTGGACGTCCCGGATTGGTGGTGGGATGGGTTATAAGACGCCGACGATCTTTACGGAGGAGACGGAGCGGATACAGTACCAGGGGGTGTTGCCGGTGTCGCCGGCTAGTAACAGTTTGGAAAGGTCTTATGGGGTGAACGCGGATGTGAATTACCGGACTTCTTGGTTGGGTGGCCGGTTGAGTTTGAGCGTTAATCAGCTGTTTTTCTACACGCGAATTAAAGACCCATTGGTGTTGGATACACTGGTGGGACCGGAGTACCGGTTGTCGAACAGTAGCGGGTATTTGCAGTCGAAGGGTTTTGAGACGAATGTAAAGCTGGGGTATGGAGACTTCAAGCTGTATATCGGGTATACGTTTACGGATGCGCATCTGAATGAGAAGAGTGTGATCCGGGAGAACCCGTTGACGGTTCGCCATCGATTGAACAATGTGCTGGTGTATGAGAAGGAGGATAAATGGAAGCTGGGGCTGGAGGGGTATTATTATAGTACGGAGCCGTTGAACGATGGTACGACGGGTAAGGCGTTTTGGACGTTTGGGTTTATGGCGGAGAAGATGTGGGAACGTTGGTCGGTGTTTATCAATTTCGAGAATTTGACGGATACGCGGCAGACGCGGTTTGATACGATTTATACGGGACCGGTGTCGCGGCCGGTGTTCCGGGATATTTATGCGCCGCTGGATGGACGGGTGGTGAATGGGGGTGTGAAATTGAGATTATAAAGGACTAAAGGTGGCTTTGTACCTTAGATGGATAATGCGCGATCTTTCTTATTTTTGTTTCCAATAGCAAAACTTCTACTATGCGATTGCACGAGGTCGAGCGGGGGGATACTTTTTCCGCCCGTCTGTTGTTCAACTTTATTTCGTTTGTATCGGGGATGCGCTTGCCGGATGCGGCGAGGATCGTGATGTATGATAAGGATTTTTATGGAGATCCTATGACGGCATGGACGCATCCTGCGATGCGGGGAGTGAGCAAATGGTCGGTGGGTGAGCGGGAGCTGATGGCGGCGATGACGGCGAAATGGAATGCCTGTGCTTTTTGTATTGCGGCGCATAGTGCGATTGCTTCCCTGGTAATGGATGGATCGGTGGTGCAGGCTGCGCTGTCGGATTTTAGGGAGGCGCCGTTAACGGATCGGATAAAAGCAGTGCTGGTCTTTCTGGAAAAATTGGCGCTGCGGCCTGGCGAGGTGTCGGTGGCGGATGCCCGGTTGGTGGCTGCTGCGGGGTTGAGCCGGGAGGAGGTGAGGGATGCTATGGCGGTGATGACGTTGTTTGTGATCACGGTGCGCTGTGCGGATACGTTTAGTTTTGCGCTGCTGACTGATAAGGAGCTGGAGAAGTCGGCGAAGCGGATGCTGGCGCAAGGGTATGCGTTCGGGAAAGCAAAGACGCCGCCGCATCCGGATCATGTTGCGCTGGCGGATGCGCTTCGTCGGCGGGTGCTGGAAGGACCGGGGGTGACTTATCCGGGGTTGCGGCAGCGGATGGCGAAGCGGGCGGCGGGAGGGCCTGCAATCGAGGAGCCGTATGATGGGCTTGCGGGTCAGATCGGCGAGGCGGCGTATAAAGTGACGGAGGATCAGGTGGCGCAGGTTGTTCGGCAGGCGGGTAATGAAACGGCGGCTTTTGAACTGATTACTTCCGCAGCTGTGGGAGCGGGTCTATACCGGTGGGATACGGGGCTTGGCGTTTTGAAAGGGATTTTCCAATAAATTGATATTGGCAAATGGCCCCGCTTCGGTGGGCCCTTTTGATTTACGCGGCGTCGGTGGCGATCATCGTGGCGGTCTGTGTGGTTTTTACGCGGGAGACGGTGACGGACTGGCGGATGATATTGATGGAGGTATTGAGCGGGGTGGTGACTTTTGGGTTTCGCCGGGTGAATACGGTATTTGTGGTGGGGGAAGTGGGCTGACGGGATATCTGCTATATTTACTGTAAAACGAAGGGTTTCGTTTTTGGGTGTCTTTTTCGTTATATTTGGATTGTTATGAGAAGGGTCTATGCCGCCATATTGTTATTGCCCTTGTTTGCGTTCGTCGTCGAAGCGATACGACTGCCCATGGTTTGCCCGCAGGTAAAACGGACCCAATGCCCGATGATGGCCAAGATGCAAGGTCAATGTAGTAGAATGATGGCCTGCCATAGCGCCGGGCACGATAAGCAAAAACCGAACGGGGAACAAAAGGGTAAGTCCGGCTGCGCCGCTTGTATGGATTGCCCCCTTTGTTGCCTGATGACATTTAAGCCTTCCTTCCGCTGGGATTTTACGCGGCAGGCGACAATCTTTGACTACACGGTTATGTCCGATAGTGATCTCAGCGATTATTATCAACGGCACTGGAAGCCGCCCAATCGCGCATCTCTTTCCTAGTTCAGCAAACATTTTTTCACCGCTAAAATTTTCACAATGAAATCATTGATGAGATTGGCATGTATTGGCCTGTTGGCATTGAATACGACAGCCTATGCCGGTAAAGGAAAGGATAAGACACCGAAAAAGAAGGCGCAGACGACACAGACCTGCCGCCCGAATTGCCCGCACCCCTGCCCGCCTACTTGTGCGCCAGGTAGCTGCGCGAAAATGGGCTGTTCGTAATTTTTTAATGATATGACCGTGAAACAGGCCCCCGGTATCCGGGGGCTTGTTTTTTATTTGATACACTGCAATTCGTGCGGATTGACTAATGCCATTGCCCCTCTTTGCTGCCATAGCTCTTTTATCTTTTGTCCGGCCTCTTCCTGTGTGATGCGGATATACTTGTAGAAATCCCGAAGACTTTTGTGGCCGCTTATTTTCATAATAAGGTCAACCGGAGTACCCGCCAGATATTCATTGGTACAGAATGAACGGCGGCAGGTATGAGAAGTGATCCAGGCATATTTCGGCTTAACATTTATTATATCCTGATTTCCCTTTTTATGGGAAAATTTGATCAACTGTGTAAGACCGGACAGCTTGCCAACCTCTTTTATGTAATAATTAAAATCAGCATTGGTAATAAGGGGGACATGCTTGTTGAATTTCGAGGTAAATATGTGGCGCGCCTCGTCCCGCAGGGGGATCACTACCCAATGGTCGGATTTCTCCTGCTTTTTATATAACATCCCATTCCTAACGTCTTCAGCATGAATATTGGATAGGTCGGAAAAACGTAAGCCTGTTAAGCAACCAAATACTAACAGATCCCGGTATTTATCCAGATGAGGATGACCGAAAAGATCAGCATTATATATTCGGATAATGTCATCCCAGGTCAGGTAGATGGCGTCTGTTTCTTCGTCCAATATCTTGAAATCTTCCAAATTGATAGGGGGGATGATTTTTTTTCGCATCCTGTTCCGCAGGAAAATCCGCAATTGCTTTATTGTTTTCCCGATGGTACTGACTTTAAAACCCTTTATGACCACCTTCCTGCGACGCAGGACGTGATCATACATCATATATTCTACGAAGTCTTCGTAGAAATTGAAATCGAAGTCATCAAAGGTGATTGGCTTTCTTCTGAATACTTCAAACGCCTTTAATGTATCCCTCATGTTTTCATACACCCGGATCATTCTTGGGGTAACCGTCTTTTTCTTTGCCTTTATATAATCGTCGATCTGTGAATATAAGTCCAGCTTGTCCCCGGGCTTTTGCGAAACAACAGTATTGATCTGCTGCCCAATGGTGAACACATCCAGGTCAGGTCTAAAGGTCTTTTTTGTAAAAGCCACTCGATCGCTGATCTTATTTTTGGTCGCATACTCCACGATGTCCTCCGTGATCCGGAGCATCTTTTTCAATTCGGCATTCAACACTTCCGCGTTTCCGTAACCCGGAGGCAGCTTTTCCGAAATCGATAAGCTCTTTTTCACCCAGAAATTCGGTGGGATCGCTATTCCGGTATTCAGTAAGGTCTTACTCTCAGCACTAAAGCAGTACTGGATCTGGATAAGACTAGTCCCGTCCTTGCGGGTTTTCTTGCGATTGCAAATGGGCCTGATGGGTAACAACATAATTTGGTCGAATTTTTAGTCGAATTAAATGTTGTTATCCTCTGTAAAGATAGTTTGCGAAATCGAAGGGCAGTGTTATAAAATACTGAAAACCAACGATCTGACGTAAAGTGAAGAAAAGAGAAATAAAGTAGAAAACGACCTCCTAACTCCCAGCGGGATCACTGGCAAACCTTGAACCCTCAGATCATTGAATCTGAGGGTTTTTCTTTTTAGAGGTTTTTGCCAATCTTCTCACTCCATTCACATTCAATCAACAAATGGCACAGTGCCGTCAGGTTGACCTTATTCCACTTTCGAACCGCAAATAGGAGCATGAAACAAAAAGTAACCAAATTGGTTACTTTTGACTATCTTTGTCTAAAGGATGTTGCAGGATGAATATCTATAATCGTAGTTCATTGGTTGCTTTCTACAAAAAGCACCCAGACTGCAAAGAGATGCTGGAGAAGTGGTATCACGATGTATTGTCGAAATCTTGGCGCAAACCTGGAGATATTACCCGAGATTTTAACACCGCCAGGACACTTAAGAATAACCGGGCGATCTTTAAGATCAATGAGAACGACTACCGGTTGATTGTCGAGGTCAATCATCAGAAGGGCTGGGTATTCATCAAGTTTGTCGGTACCCACGCAGAATACGACAAAGTAGATGCCGAGATAGTAAATCAATTTAAAGCCCAAAAATAAATCGACCTAATATGCCTATCAAAATATTAAAAACTAAAAAGGACTACCTGCAATCACTTGAAAGGCTTGAAGATATCTTTCAGGCAAAAGCCGGTACTGCGGAAAGTGATGAAGCCGACGTTCTTGCTTTGCTAATCAAGGATTACGAAGACAAACATTATATTATTGATGCGCCAAGCCCTATTGAGGCCATCAAATACCGCATGGAGCAACAAGGATTAACTAATAAGGACCTTGCACAAATTCTCGGCTTTAAGAGCCGCGTATCCGATATTTTCAAAAACAATCGGAAATTAAACCTAAGTATGATCCGGAAACTATACAGCGCACTGCATATTCCTTTAGAGACCTTGGTAAAAGAATATTAAACTGCTAGAACATCTCTCTTTTTCCCGCATCCTTATCAATCGTGACAGCGCTTCAAATCATCGAAAAAGTAGGTAACGAAGCCGTGCAAAAACTCCGTCTGCGAAAGCTCCGCGACGGGCATCCTTTTATGATCAATTCCAAAGACCTGAGATCCAACCAATGCTATCTGGAATATCCAGACGGTTCGATTCAGCTTGTCTTTTTAAAATAGGCTGCTAGAGAACTCACGATGATTCGGAAGCTTTCTGCTTCGGAGGAGCTATCCCTTCGGAGCAGGTATAACCTTTCCCGCCTTTAATTGTGAAGTCCCGCTGGGTTATAAGTTCCCTTTCTTCAATTCTTCCACCGCAAAATTTGCAGCCCTGGCCGTAAGGGCCATATAAGTCAGAGAGGGATTTTGACAGGCGGACGAGGTCATGCAAGCACCGTCGGTCACAAAAACATTCTTCGCATCCCACACCTGGTTGTGACCATTGAGAATGGATGTTCTGGGGTCTCTTCCCATTCTGGCCGAGCCCATCTCATGAATTCCATCCCCTACGTGGTGGCCGTTATCATGACTGCTGACCTGTTTGACGCCGGCAGATTCCAGCATGGCTACTGCCTCCATGACAATATCTTTCCGCATCTTCTTTTCATTATCTTTTATCTCCGCATCCATCGCCAATACCGGCAGGTTCCATTTATCCTTCTTATCCTTGTCCAGGGAGATCCTGTTTTCGTGGTAAGGCAAAAGCTCTCCGAAGCCTCCGATACCCATTGTCCATTCGCCCGGTTCCGTGAGTGCCTCCTTAAGGTCAGTCCCGATACTCAGCTCTGCTACATTCCGTTGCCAGCCATTCCTGCCTGCTCCCCCTTGGTAGCCGAACCCACGGAGGTAATCTCGCTTGTCTCCGAATAAATTAGCAAACCGTGTCACATAGATCCCGTTGGCCCTGCGACCGTAGACATATTTATCTTCATAGCCTTCCATGACACCGGAGGCCCCTAAATTGTAGTGGTGATCCATTATATTGTGACCCAATTCTCCGCTACTGCTCCCCAAGCCTCCGGGCCAAATATCTGTAGCCGAATTCATCAGTATCCAGGCGCTATTCAAAGCACTGGCATTCACAAAGACGATCTTGGCATAGAACTCATAGGTTTTGTTCGTCTCCGCATCCAGCACTTCCACTCCCTTTGCTTTCTTCGTATCCTTGTCATAGATGATCCTCGTGACTATAGAAAAAGGCCGAACTGTGAGCTTTTTCGTTGCCAAAGCTGCCGGAAGCGTGGAAGACTGTGTGCTGAAATAGGCTCCGAAAGGGCATCCTTCCCAACAACGATTGCGATACTGGCATTGTGTTCTGCCCGGAATTGGCGCGGTCAGGTTGGCCACGCGTCCTATAATCATGTGACGCATACCCTTATAATGGTCTTTGATCCGGGCAGCGACATCTCTCTCCACACAATTCATTTCCATCGGCGGGAGGAATTGCCCGTCCGGCAATTGAGGAAGGCTTTCTTTGGAACCACTTACGCCCGCGAACCGCTCCACATGATCATACCAGGGCGCTATATCTTTATACCGGATCGGCCAGTCGATTGCCCAGCCATCTTTTGCATTTGCCGCAAAATCAAAATCGCTCCACCGATAACTTTGCCTCCCCCATAATATCGACCTACCGCCCAGTTGGTAAGCCCGCCACCAATTGAATGGCTTTATTTCCGTGTACGGGCAGTCTATATCCTTTGCCCAATAATCTATAATTGGTTCGACGGCACCCCAGGTGCGGGAAATGACCGGCCGCTCGGCACGCTGCGTTTGTGTAACCATTCCGCGGTGTGGAAAATCCCAAGGGTCTTTATTGGCGGTCTTATAGTCTTTTATGTGTTCAAAATTACGCCCCCGCTCTAGCATAATCGTCTTAAGTCCTTTTTCTGTGAGTTCTTTAGCAGCCCAACCGCCACTGATACCAGACCCAATTACAATTGCATCATACGTGTTTTCATCCATAGTCGTTCATATTTTAATGCAGTGACAAGGATGATCATTGGCCGCCCCCAAGCTGGGTCTGCCGTTTCTGAGCTGCGTAAAACTTACGCATATAGACATAGATCAGGATAAACACCACGGTCAGGATCACCGGCATGATAGCCACCGTCATAAAGGTCTTGGACCCCGCGATAGCATCAGCAGCGGACGCCCCTGCGCCCGACGCAGTAGCGGCAGCTTTTGCCCCATCATACCATTTTCCCATCAGGGGAAGGATCAGTGAAGTGGAGAACATGCCCGCGCCGCCCATCAATGATAGCCCCAGGGGCCCCGTCCTGGGCAGGTATTCCGACACAAATCCGAGCATAGTAGGCCAGAAAAAACAAATTCCCGCGGCGAATACCAGTGCGGCGCCGAAAGCGCTGGCACCGCTGGCCTTGCTGAGCAATACCAGACCGATCGCAGCGAAAAGAGCGGAAAAGATCAACATGCCATTTGGATTCAGCCGGTGAACGACCGGACCCGCAAATGACCGGCCAAGGGCCATAATGCCGTTGATAAAGACCAGCACCAATATACCCGACACCCCCGCGCCCTGCAACAAAGCACCCAGCCACTGGTTCGTCCCCAATTCCGTAGCAGCCGTAAGGAACATGCATGCCAACATGACCAGGAAAAGTGGCGTCAGGCAGGACAGAAACATCTCTTTCGTGCTCACCCCTTTTGTCACCCGTTCCGTCTGAGGGAAATCCAGGCGGAAAAAAAGCAGTCCATAAGTGATGGCTGGGATAAAAAGGACAAATATCAGGGCATGCCAGCCAAATTTCAACTGGTCGACCAATATATAGGATATCAGCCCTCCGACGGCTATGCCGCCGGGAAACCACACGTGAAACTTGTTAAGCATGGTGGTTTTATTATCCGGGTATAAGGTCACCACCAGCGGGTTACAGGCGGCTTCCACCATACCATTGCCGATACCGATGCATAAAGTACCGACAAATAGCATCGAAGCATCTTTGGCTATGAGGTAAATGACTGCACCTGCCATATGACCGATAAAGGCCAGGCCCAATAGTTTTTTCATACCTAGGACGTCGCACAATGGCCCTCCAAATATCATGGCCAGCGTAAAGCCATAAAAAGCCGGACTAAAAATCCAGCCCAACTGCTCCTTGGTAAGGTGGAACTCCGAGCTCCAAACACCTTCCAGTGACGCCCGAAAGGCAAAAGTCATGGCGGTAAATAACAGCGCGATCCTGCTGGCTGCAAAAAGAGTGCGTCGTTGGATATTAGCGGTCATGAGAAGTGGGTTATTATGTAAAAAATGAAGCGACAAAGAACCGTGGGGAGCGAACCTAAAACTTCAGGGGAGGACCAACCACCTCCATTCCATGCGTTTTCATAAGCTCACCTGAGCCCTGCGCTTGATCCCGAATGCTGCCGCCCAATTTACTCACTTCTCTAAAATAATCCTCCATGGAGCCGGCGGGTTGGAAAAGTATGAGCATCTGGCCTTCTTCGTCGCTTATCTTTGCGAACGCATGCGGGGTTTTTCTTGGTGCAAAGGCGGAGTCCCCTGCTTTCAAATGCAACAAGTCCTCGCCTATTTTAGCAATAAATTCCCCTTTGATGACGTAGAACCATTCATCCTGATTATGGTGAAGATGAAGTGCCGGGCCTCCTTTCTCTTGTCTCACTGTATCATAGATGCATAAGTCTCCATCGGTGTCTTTGGCAGAAACCTTGCAATCGAATTTACCGCCCATAATCAGAAGTTCCTCCTGAAAGCGGTCTTTTCCTGTCTCTACCTCAAACCCTTTGTTGGCCCTGTCGTTTAAGGGCTTTTTCGCGTTTGCAATCAATGCGGACGCCACAAGCGGAATTTGGAGGAATAGACTTCGCCTCATATGATTTTTGTAGCCAATGTAATAAATATTGTTTACATACGCATTTTAAAACGAAGAGCTTATTTTTGCGGAACAGTCATCCTTTTCATATGAACGTACAAGAACTGATCAAAGAGTACATCGCCAGCCAACCCGAACCAAAGCGCAGCGATATGCAAACGTTGCATGAGCGCACACTTCAAGCTTTACCAGGTTGTAAATTATGGTTCGACAATGGAAAAAACAGCGAAAATAAAACCGTGAGTAACCCTACTATAGGCTATGGTTTTCAGACCATAAAATATGCTGACGGAAAGACCAGGGATTTTTTTCAAATTGGTTTGAGCGGGAATACAACCGGAATCTCCGTATATATCCTTGGTATCAAGGATAAGACCTACTTAGCCCAAACGTATGGAAAAAAGCTAGGCAAGGCGAGCGTGACTGGCTATTGCATTAAATTCAAAGCGCTAAAAGATATAAACATCGATATACTTGAAGAGGCAATACGATATGGGGTTGAGGCTTCACGCGGTTAACCTACTTCAAAAAGCCATCCAGATAACCCAATATCCGGCACAGTATTTGCCGCAAAAGCAGCAATCCGATACATATGAAATACAGTCTTTTATTCCTCTTTTTGCTGGCCGCGTGTTCGAAAAAGAGCGCTTCGGGCGGCGGCGATCAAAAGCCTCCGGATGGCAGCACGTCGGTGTGTGCAACGCAACCGTCGGATGTAGATTCAATACAGATTTTTCCCGCCGACAATTCCTGGAACGAGGACGTTTCCAGCGCAGCGGTGGATACCAACAGTACGCAGATACTTTCCGCGTATGCGGGTACGGGGCTCCACCCGGACTTTGGCAGCGGATTATGGGACGGCGCGCCCATCGGTATCCCCTTCGTCGTCGTATGCGGGAGTCAACCTAAACTTCCTGTAGTATATCGGGGAAACAGTTATGACGATAACTACGGAGACGAAAGCGACCCGGGTCCGTATCCCATCCCGCTGGATGCCCCGATCGAAGGAAACGGAACGGGTGATGCACACGTCATCGCCGTAGACAAGGACAACGGGATCCTCTACGAATTATATAACGCTTCCGTGAACGGCGACCATTGGGAGGCTTCCAGCGGCGCTATTTTTCATTTGAATTCGGACGCGTTGCGTCCCGACGGCTGGACCTCGGCCGATGCGGCAGGGCTGCCCATCTTTCCCGGATTGGCCCGTTATGACGAGGTTGCGGGGGGGACGATCACGCACGCGTTGCGATTTACCCTGGCAAAGAATCACGTGCAGCCGGCGCATATCGCGCCCGCACGGCATGACGTCAGCAGCACCGGAGGGCAATATTCCCTGCCGTTCGGCGCAAAGATCCGGCTAAAGGCCTCCGTCGATATCAGCACCTATCCGGCGGAGGTACAGGTGATACTGAAAGCGATGAAGAAGTACGGGCTCATCCTCGCCGATATCGGGAGCGATATGTACGTATCCGGCGCCCCCGACGAAAGGTGGAATAATGACGATCTATCGAGCCTTGGTAAGATAAAAGCGAGTGATTTCGAGGTGATCAAATTCCAATAGCCGTTTCGGTTATTTCAGGACGGTCTTCACCCCATTCCCTGATGCGAAACAGGGCGCGCATTTCTTCCGCCCCCGCGTTAAAATCACCTGCCCAGGCCCGGCCACGTTCCAGGAGAAGGGCCCGGGTAGCGTCGTCCCGTTTGTATTCGGTCCGGGTATACCGATGTCCTTTCCAGGCAAAATTGGCGCCGCAGCCCAGGGCGGCTCCCGCCAGAAGAAGGGAGTGGCGCGCATGGTCGGACGGATAGCCCGGTGCGTTCCGCATCGACCCGGCCAGTTCCGCCCCCTGCGTCTGTAGGGCCCAGGCGAACCACATGATGTCGCCCTCGAGGGTATGGTGACCCGCGGTAGGCCTTCGGGGATCGTCCTCCGGAATCCTGTTGTACCGCTCCGTGGCGGGAGGCAGGCTGTTGACGGCAAAGGCGAACATGGCTTCCAGATAGTCCTGTTGCGTGGAGGCCAGGGTCGGGTCTCCAAAATGCTCGGCAAACAGCCGGGCGATCAGGCCATCCACCTCGAGCAGGGCGGAGGCGACGACCGGCTCCGCGATGGCCTGCCGGAAGGCCTCCGGCGTGCCCCTGCGGAGGGCCCACGCGACCCAGGTGGTAAAAGGAAGGGGACGCCCGTCCCGGGGAAGAAAGCGGCCCAGCAAACCGGGCTCGGCTGGTCCGTCTCCGAAATAAAAACGTCCCCTTGTTTCAGGATGGTATATATCCCAATATTCCGTCCATGCATCCAGCGCGTGGAAGAAGCTGACCCAACGCGAAACGCGGGCGTCTTCCCCGATGAGTGACCCCGATGACATCATAGGCTCCGCTGCTGGTTGAGTACGATAATGCTCCCGGGTTCAATAAAACCCTTGAGGTCTTCCTGGAGCTGGCCAAAGGAAGCGGAGAGGATGCGCTCCTTGGCGTCCGGCGTCTGTAAACGGGCAGCGAGACCTATGATCTCTACTGTACGCTCCATGCTTAAGAAGGCTTCGGGATTCCATCCCGGTACATGATGGATCTTGCCATCCGAACCGATGTACCAATATCCCGCGTCGGAACCGATGGAACCAAAATAGATTCTTTTCATAGTAAATATATTTAACTAAAAGTCCGGATTTTGGCCGGCGGTTGAAAGAGACGAAGTACGCAATTCGCGTACGTACAATTACCTGTTTGGACTTCAAACTATCAAGTGACCGATGCAATGACCAGTCGAAACCTTGTCTTGATGCCGGGCTGTGGCCCCCTCTACCAAATTCCCGGTAGGCATAAATACCATCAACCCGGTATTGCCGGGGTTGGTCGGCCGCGGTAGCTTTAGCCGTTAAACAATACCTCTCCACTATGAAATCGCTAATCCGGCCGGCCAGGCTGCTTATTCTCCTGGCTACCGCCCTTTGGGCGGCACAGGGTTGCCAAAAGGGCAGCCATTCTTCCCCCAATAACAATTCGGGTCTGGCTACCCAGCCAACCGCCCAGGCCAGCTTCGACAACCAAAGCGGGGGTGTCTACAAAGGGACCTTGAGCGGCTCCAGCGGCTATTTTGAGATCAACTTCCAGGGTTCCGCGCCCTATCTCCTTTATCAATGGACCAATCCCCTGGGGAATAAAGATAGCTTGACCTCCAGCTCCCTGGCCAATTGGAAGAGCGGAGACGCCATCGTCAAGGCGGTCTTCACCGCTTCCGACGGGTCGACTTTCTGGTTCTCGGTGAACGCGGACGGGACCAGCCCCTCCATCGACTCGGTATACATTCCCAGCCATATGGGCCCGGTCATTGCTTCGATTTGTAAAGAGCTTAGTACCAGTCTTGTCAGGATTTACCAGGGCTCCGCCACTCCGACGGGTGCTGGCAATGGCAACGGTTGTTATGACGCCATCGTCAATATGTGGATCAGCGGCTCCGCCGGCTCCCTCACCTATATCACACCGGACGAGGGCGGGATAGAGGACGTAGCCATTTCCGGGAACCAGGCGCAGGTGACGGTAGGGCCGTCGGCTTCAAAGGGGGAGTCGGGCACCCTCACCATCAGCGCGGACGGAAGCAGCATGACCGGCACCGTATCCAATAGCAGCTGTACCCATACCGTGACCCTCACCAGGATATTGTAAGCTCCCTTGATTTTTATTACCTTACCTCGATGCAATACCGATCCGGGTTTGCTTTTTGCTGTTGGCTCTGGCTGGGGGGAACGCCTGCTTTCTCCCAGGGTAGCCCCGCTGCCACAGACAGCGGGCGGCTCGGCTATCTTCGCCTCGGTGAGTTTATGCAAATCACCCGCAGGGACTACCCCGCGGCCATCGGCTATTACGAAAAGATGCTCGCCCTGGACGAGGCCAGCCATCGGTACGGGCCAACCCTTGATGATTTTGCAGTCATCCTGAACCTCTATTTTTACCTGGGCGACTACCCCAGCGCCATGAAGACCACGCTACAAGGACTAGCCCTGGCCGAAAGCATGGGCGACACCGCTCAAACGGCGCGTTATTATAACATCCTGGGGTTTATTTATGAGAAACAAGGCGATCCCGGCCAGTCCGCCTATTACTACAACCTTTACCTGCATTGGTCCGAAACCGCCGGGAACGACCGGGCCATCGCCGATGCTTCCGACGATATCGGAGGCCTCCTGGTCGCGGGTGGTCACTTTGGGGAAGCGCTATCCTCTCTGTCGAGGGGTTATGCCCTTTACCGCCAGGTCGGGATCATCGACAGACAGGTATACACCGCCTATAGGATCAGCCAGGCTTACAAGGGCCTGGGAGATTACCGCAAAGCCCTGGCATACGCCCTTCAGGCGGTGGGCTATGTGGATACCGTCAAGGGCTGCAACGAATATGACAAAGCAGGCTATTATATCAATGCCGGCGAAATTTACCGCAGGCTAAACAATCTGGCCGACGCAGAAAGGGTGACGCGCAAAGGGCTTGTCCTTGCCAGGTCCATACAGCACCGGGAGGACATCCTCGGCGCCTGGCAGTCCCTGGCCGATATTTTCGTGCTCCGGCACCGTTATGACAGCGCCTATATGTACTACACCCTTTTTGCCGCTCTAAAGGACTCGCTCTCCAACGACGTATCCAGGCGGCAAATCGCGGAAATGCACGAGCGCTATGCCGTGGACAAGAAGGACCGGGAAATCCGGCTCCAAAAAGAGCAGCTCGTCCGCCAAAACCTGGTGCGCAACGTCCTGCTCGTTTCCACCCTTTTCCTGCTGGCATTGATCGTCCTGCTGTACAACCGCAGGCGGCTCAAACAGCGTGCGGATTACGAGGCAAGCCTGAACCGCCAGCGAGGCGACCTCCTGGGCGTCGTAATCTCCGCCCAGGACGGAGAGCGCAAGCGTATCGCCCAGGACATCCACGACACCCTGGGTTCCATTCTGTCGGCGGCCAAGCTCAACCTCTCCCGGGCGGAGCCTGGTCTTTTTCAAAAAGAGGCCTATCACACCGGTCTGGCGCTCCTCGACCAGGCGTCGGCGGAGCTTCGCCACATCGCCCGCGACATCATGCCCGCAGGCCTCTCCAAGATCGGGTTGCCCGCCGCCCTCAAGGGGTTTCTGGATACCCTCGGGGCGTCGCCCGGGCTCACGATCAGCTACAATGTCCATGGGCTCGACAAACGCCTGCCCGAGGCCCTTGAAATCAGCCTCTACCGCGTACTGCTGGAGCTCATCAATAACGTCATCCGGCATGCCCGCGCCACCAGGTTGACGGTACAGCTCATCCGCTACCCTACCTATATCAACCTCGTTGTGGAGGACAACGGGATCGGTTTCGACCCGGCGCCTTCCGGT
>Ga0206896_1007_pt1 | contig 54477 bp, 43 predicted proteins | sample Alteio_BWOrgHeat_52_FD_152969 | JGI IMG/M metagenome (GOLD analysis project Ga0206896, IMG submission 152969) | Enriched cells from forest soil in Barre Woods Harvard Forest LTER site, Petersham, Massachusetts, United States -... | ecosystem: Environmental > Terrestrial > Soil > Temperate forest >... | reverse complement strand
ACCCATATCCATCCTCCATCAAATATGTGGTGCACTGCTGCTGCTTCGGCGGGATACGGTGGCTCTTGTTGAGGGTCGACATTTCCTGCCGGTTCGGGAAGCACCACGCCTGAGAAATGGCTGTAAAGAGCCTGCGTTTCCGGATAGTTTGGCAGAGTGGCTTCTGGCAGTGAAAATGCATGATGAAGCAAACCGCGCGGACCGGTAGCATCGATCAGAAAACGAACGCGATAATCGAATGTTGTACCACTTTGTTTCAGCTCAAAACGAAGCTCACTCTCATGTTCGACGATGTGATCCAATTCGGCTTCATCTACATATTCGACGCCCAACGCCTGCGCTTCGTGGACAAGGTGCGCATCGAAATCAGATCGAAACCAATGCGTATCCGCAATCTCATTGTGAGGGCTTGCAGCTACCAATAGCTGGTTGCAGTGGGTTGGATCGGGTGCGTCGGGGATTCCCAGTTGGTGATGGTAGAAGGTAAAGCCGCGCTTTAAACCGCATGCGAGTTGAGGGTATGCTCGTTGCCAACTTCCCCATTTGACGAGTGGCTTGATCGTCGGCAAATCGTAATGATTCGCCAGGTCTTCGAGGAGCAGGTTGGCGAGAGGAGTAGACGATTCACCGATGGCAAAACGAGGATGCTTCCCCTTCTCGATTAATACGACCGAATGACCCAGCCGCTTCGCGATCATGGCAATAAGCGAGCCTGCGAATCCGGAACCAACAACTGCGATATCGTAAACGCGTGTCAACTGCGGCCCTCGCAGAAAATGCATGCGACAGGCTCGAAGACTTGTTGCTCAAGATTGATTTGGTGCAGACGCGCGATGCGCTCTGGGTAACAGGAGGGGCATGCCGCGGGCGTGTTGCTTAAATCCCAAAGATCGACGAAAACTCTCCCTCGTTTAAGCTGTACCCCATATTCAGCAGCTGCCTCCAGCGTTTCGAGCCGAGGCGGAGAAAAGTCACCGTTTCGGGCGAGAGTCTCCATCGCGCCATTTCCTGCGCGTGTCGGAATGACCGTTACAGCAGTAGCTCCGCAATCGAATGCAAAATCCAACGAGCGCTTCGCCCAGTAAAGAGAATCGCTGGGCTTCATAAACGGCGGTTGTAGCAGAATGAAGACTCGAAGATCGATCTGGTTTGCCTGAAGAAATTTGGCGGCTTCGGCGAACTGCTCAAGCGTCATTCGTTTGTTGAGGCGATCAAGTATCTCGGGATGAACTGTTTCAAGGCCCATCGCGATTTCAAGTTGATTTGGAAGGATATCGCGAAATTGGAGAGACTTTGAAACAAGCGCGGGGTGACACTCCACGATGGTTCTTTCGAAATGTTGAATCTGAGTTGCGATGGTGGCGTAGTCTTCCGGCGGAATGGCGCGGCTATCAAAAAAGCTACCGCTGTTATAAAGCTTGATCTGACGGGCTGGCGCCAATTGCGCCAGCGCATATTCAATCTGTTTTGGAATTGCTCCGATGTCAACAGACTCGGTCAAAGTATTCTTCCAGAGGTCGCACATGAGGCATCGCCAGGGACATTCACGGTTGGTCAGAAAAATCGTGGCCACTGGAACGACTTCGCCACTTGCGGAGCATTCTTTTTCGACGAGAAAGGCGTAAGGTTTCTCGGGGCTTAGAGCCGTGCGAGACGGACGCTGGGCGAGGATCCACTCGGTGCGTTCAGAGGAGTTTTCAGGATAGGGTGAAACCAACGCGAAACCTCATTGGTAAAGCGATAGAAACTGCCTGCGATACTCAGCCTCTTTAAAGGGAAGGCTCGAACGCAATGCTTCTTCAGGCAATGCTCCATGTTGAAAACGCCGTTTTGGATAGACCGGCATTTGCATGCCAGTGAGCTTTGCTATCCCACGTGAGACGATCTCCCCTTTTAATTCATAGAGTCTCTCGATGTTATATTCCGTGAGGTCTATGAACGGAATGCCCTCCGCTACGGCTACGACATTGGGTCGTGTGTAAGGACTAAACCCAAGAAAACCCACTTGATGAGCCGGCGCATACGTCCGCGTGTAGGACCGGCTAAGACCGCCGCTGTAGGTGAGTGAATGTTTGATTTTACCTACGCCCCAACCTTCCTGGTAAAGCATTTGATTGTTGATCACGCTACGAATTGTTAGCTCGGGGTTCGCTTCGATCGGGTAGTCTTTGAGATTCTCATCTCCACCATCGCCGTCGATCAGCAACCGCCAGTCTGGATAGCGCGCTCGGATGCCGCGACAGAGGGCAAGCGCCATCGTTGCTGATTCGATATCCAACGGCTTGTAGTCCTCGACGATAGAGATCGTCTCCTGTACATTGAGCGTGGCTCTTTCGACCTCGATAGTCTCAAGAAAGAGTCCGAGTCCGAGCGAATCCAAAAAGTCGCGTGCTTGCTGCACATCCGGACCATCTCCAAGATCGAGTACAAATGCCTTTAGCCTGCCTAAGTGCATGCCCCGCTTCTTCATAACATGATAGGCGGTGAGAAAGACGCTGCCGCTGTCGATTCCTCCAGAGAAACAGACGCCCACAGGCTCATCCTTCGGAGCGCGATCGAACCACTGGGCAATTTCTTCAGCCAGCGCAGCAATGTAGAGTTCGCCGATACGATCAAGGTCGGGTGGCAGAGCGTTCATTTTCGGAGTGAAGAAGCGTGTGTACACGGGGTCGGGATCGGGGCAACCTATCAGTTGCAGTTCGACCACATGGTGCGCCGGAACCATCCTGGTGTAACTCGGATGAAATTGCTCCCCTAGCCCTTCCTGCATCAGCCAATCGTGGATGGCGTCTATGCGAGGCGCAACAATTAGCATGGGGCCCGCTTGGCGTTTCGCGAGAAAGTACCGCATCGGTCTGTCCAGTGACCGCGCCATCCGGACTGTCTTTCCGGCTTGTGCAACGAGTGCAAATGAACCGGAAATTTCCCGCACCGAGTTGGGAGTACCATCCAGAATCCGCTGTCGAGCCTCTTCGATCGACAGGTTAAAGATTTCATTCGCTTCTGGATCGGTCAGATCGACAACTCTTTCGACGTATGTATGCACGGGTTCCCTCATCTGTTACTCCTTGATCAGTTTACGCTGTCAGAGCACGCCTCGGGAACGGGTAGGTGGGCTGCTGGTCAGTTGGAGCGCGCTTTATCTAATCTGCTACCAAGCAACCAATTTGGCGAAGCATCTGGTGTGCTTCTTCTAGCGAAGTGTATCGAATTTTGTATGCAGAAATCTCACAGACTATTTTCAAAAATGCCTCGAATTGTTCTCGTGCAAGATGCTTCCCCAGCAGCATGCCGCCTTCGTTAAGAAGGCTAAGAGTGCGCACTGGAGACAGCCATTCCGCCTTCGCCTCTAGTGATGCGCTGTATTGTGAAAACACTATGTGCGTGAGGCGACGCGGTCGCGTGGCGTAACCGCCTGGAGATGGATGGACAAGGCATATCCTGATGCCATCAGAGCGCAAGTGAATTGGCGGATGGGGCAGTTGTACCCACCTCTGCGGCAAAACCGACCAACTTCCCTGTTTGAGACTAAGAGGCAGACGAAGAGGTGCCACGGAGCGCGTATCAACATCCAACAAGGCGGGCTCATCGGTAAGTAGATTCAAGCCCCCGGACACCAAATATGCGGACAGCGTGCTCTTCCCGCATTCCCGCGGTGCACAAAGCATTAACCCGCAGTCACCGTCAGCGACCATGGCTGCGTGGAAGGCGACATCGTATTCTCCTTCGGCATATAGAAGAGATCGCGTGGCGTGCATGAGGCCCAGTCCGAGCTGCTCCTCTCGCTGCAGTGAATAGAACTTGCTGCCATTCACATAGATCCCCCAGCCTTGTTCCGTGAGCTGCGCGGACAAATGGCAGCGGGCCGTTTGAGTGCTGGGAACGCAGCTCCGAAAGTAGTCTCGGCAAAGATCCCCGAGCGGTCCTTCGGGATATTCGAGCAATATTGGAATGCCATGGATTTCGATGTTTGCGGTACTAGGAATCGGGAGCCTGGAGGGATTGAGAGTTGGCCAATCCGGCGCATTGTCTGTGATGGGGAAAATTCCCTGGGATAGTGCATAAATGGCTTCAAGCCCTTCGGCAGCTGAGGATACGAAGTTATTCGCGCGGCCAATTCTCTCTAAATCATCAACGTGGACTCCTAAGTCAAAAGCACGATATGCGGAAACTCCGGCAGCGCAGAGGCCGGCAAAACGATTCTGGTCTTCCGAGTAAACCACGCCATCCTCGCCAACCATATATAGCCATTGCCCCGGGATGGCGGTGGCAATCCGGTCAAAGTTATAGTCTGTGTCCGCAACTTTTATCGAGGCAGGCATCGGTCGACCTAAATAGGATCGCTCCCCTTCCGTGGGAATATATCCCGTACTCTATCAAGGATATGCCTTGCGGCTGACGGAGTTAGAGACAGCCAGACTATCAATCTCAGACGACAATCAATTCCAAAACAATTTATTTGCGGATAGGTGGATTTTGCTTTATAGTTCGTCGCATCGATTTTTGCGACCTGCCAGACTGCTGCTACGAAATCCTTGCGTTAACTCAAACCGAACATTTCATCCGACCAATCAACGAGACTTTGAGATTTCGGCAGCAGCTCTCTTGTCACTCATGTAAGGTCCGCAACAACTTCTCGTCTGCACTGGAGGGTTCAAAATGGGTAGTCCATATATCGGCGAAATAAGAATGGTAGGGTTCAATTTTGCTCCGCAGGGTTGGGCGTTTTGCAATGGCCAGACGATAGCTATCTCGGAAAACGAAACATTGTTCAACCTTATCGGCACGACTTATGGCGGAGATGGAGTGCAAACCTTCAACCTCCCCAACTTACAGTGCAGAATCCCGATCCACCAGGGCTCCGACAATTTGGGAGATACCGTCGTAATTGGTCAGCTTTCAGGCACCGAGACGGTTACCCTAATAACCGGTCAACTACCGATTCATTCTCACCCTCTTGGGGCAAATTCAGGAAGCGGCAGCCAACCCAGTCCTGCTGGAGGGGTGTCGGCAGCGTCGACACTCGGTCAGTTCTCGACGGACCCGCCGATTCACCTAATGGCCGGCAGTACAACGCTCCCTGTCGGCGGGAATCAGCCTCACGACAACTTACCACCTTTCCAGGTAATCAATTTCGTCATTTCTCTTTTCGGCATTTACCCCAGCCAGGGATAAGCGGCAGGAAGAAAGCAGAGGATTCGTATGAGCGAACCGTTCCTTTCGGAAATCAGAATCGTCAGTTTTAATTATGCGCCCAAGGGCTGGGCACTTTGCAATGGGCAAACTCTTCCCATCAATCAGAATCAAGCTCTGTTTGCGCTGATTGGAACTTACTACGGAGGAGACGGTATCACCACCTTCAAGCTTCCTAACCTGCAGGCCAGAATGCCTATCGGGCAGGGGCCTTCAAATGTGATAGGGCAGGCCGCAGGTGAATCATCGCACACGCTAATTGTCCAGGAGATGCCGGGGCATATCCACCAGGCACAGGGAGTTTCCACCAATGCCTCTTCGGTAACAGCAGCCGCCAACACCTGGGCTGCATCTACTGATAGCCCCTACAGTCCCAGCAGTAATACGACAATGGCTCCTGGTGCGCTGGCAAACGCAGGTGGCGGTCAGCCGCACAACAACATGCCACCGTATCTTGTCTTGAATTTCGTCATTGCACTTCAGGGGATTTTCCCATCGCGAAACTAATCAGGAAAGGACTAGGTCAATGGCTGATCAATTTTTGGGAGAAATACGGCTTGTGCCTTTCAATTTTGCGCCCTTCGGCTGGGCACTGTGCAATGGACAGATCCTGCCAATTGCGCAATATACCGCACTGTTCTCGTTGCTTGGTACGCAATTTGGCGGGAATGGCACCACCAACTTCGCGCTGCCCAATCTGCAGGGCTGCGCCTCCATGGATCAGGGAAACGGCGCTGGATTGACCCCACGGGTTATCGGCGAAACCGGTGGAACAACGTCTGTAACGCTGCTCTCAACGCAGATGCCATCACACTCTCACACGGCACAGGGTGGTGCGGCCAGTAACGCTGATGCTCCTGGTCCCACCACAGTCTTCGGCGGCGGCGGTCGCGGCAAACAACCGGCCTACGCACCACCATCTCCTCCGAATACTGTTCAACTCAATGGGAGTGCCGTGGGCCTGGCGGGTGGCAACCAGCCACATAACAATATGTCGCCTTATCTGACTTTAAATTTCGTGATTGCGATGACTGGGATATATCCGTCGCGTTCGTAGCGGAATGATCGAGGATCAAATTACACTGCGGGATGCGACCCCCGAGGATATGCCGTTTCTCGGTCGTCTGTACTGTAACTCTCGACAGCAGGAAGTAGAATCATGGGGCTGGCCTGCACAGCAGCAGGAGGCTTTCCTGCGCATGCAATTCGAGGCGCAACACCGTTCTTACCGCGCGGCTTTCCCTGACGCAACCCACAATATCATTTGCAAGGAGAACGCGCCGATCGGGCGGATACTTGTGAACCGGGAGCCTGTGGCACTGCACCTAGTTGATATCGCATTGCTTGCGGAGCACAGAAACTGCGGTATCGGCAGCGAACTCCTTCGGCGGATGCAGCAGGCATGTGAAGTGCAGAGCCTCACTCTGCGCTTGCAGGTGCTGCAGGGTAATCCTGCGATCCGGCTCTATCGGCGGCTTGGATTTGTGCTATCCAGTGCCGATCAGATATATGTGGATATGGACTGGGTTCCGGCGCAGGTGCAAGAAAGGTTTTGAATGTCAGGAAGACTAACTCTTAGCGATTTTGCCCCGCATCTTTGCACCTGTTTTCAGGTGCCTCATCTCGACGACTACAACCTGGAGTTGATCGAGGTCACGGACTACTCTAATGCTCAACTGGAGCAGTTTTCGCTGATCTTCATCGGGATAGCTTCGCCATGGCTCCCGCAAGGTATGTATAAGCTCACACATCCGCAAATGGGCGAGTGCGAACTGTTTCTGGTGCCCAACGGGCCCGATAACAGTGGCATGCGCTACCAGGCCGCCTTTTCGCGGCTCATCAAGCCAAATACAGAAACAGATAGTTCTAATTTAAAGCCGTAGCTTGGCTAAGCAGGGCAAAGATAGCTGTGCACGTTGACGTCTGCCCTGTAAGACCGGAAGGTACCAGGAAAAGTGGGAAGGTTCCGAGCCAGTTGTGGTCGAGCGTGTACGTGTCCTGAGGCAGAGGGCTTCCTGATCTCCGGAAACGGAGCGAGAACGTATTAATCTCAAGTGTTTTGACAAATCTGGAGATAGAGACGGAGTTGTCTTGGAACCTTACAGGTGCGGATACCTTAGGCTTTGCGGTTTCGACGACATTCACCGAAAGAAGAACCAACGATCCCAGCGCTTTGCTTTTCTTGCTCACGCGAAAGCGCGATCCAATCCATGGCTCAAAGGTGGCAGGAGAAACGCCGGCGAAGATAGCTAACTTCTCTGGATCAAATGTTTCGTCGTGATCCTTCAGCTGATCCTGAGGAGGCGCGTTGAGGGGAAAGACAGCAGCAGCGGTAACGAAAAGCGCTGCATTCTTCATAAATCGACGACGGGACGAACCCATGGAAAGGACCTCCGCGCAAAGTTATCGCCAGTGGTTGAATCGTAACCGTGGGGGAGATTTTCTGATGAACCATAGTAGTACAAGCGCAGAGAAATTGCTTTGACAATTCTCTCCACCTAGGGTAGATTCATCCCGTCCAGCGGAGTTATCCCCCAAGTCGCAGTTACCTTTCCACAACTTAGAAGGAAGGACTGCGTATCAAAGACTGTCCTCGGATTCAACGTGCCTTTTGGGAGTCTTTTTCTTCCGTCAGTATGTAGTTGCTGCCGTTGGTTTTTCTTGCCTACCTGGGGACTTCCATGGTTCTGGAGGCCAAGATATGCGCGCGTCGCATCTCATTCATTACTTTCAGCCCACAACCGTTTCTTTGATGTTGCTGTCCGTTCTTGCACTTCCAGCGCTGGCGCAGGATGCAGTGCTTGATCAGCAGCGGATCAACTTGCGGACCACGCTAGAAGTTAGCCATTCTCTGCATCTGCAATTTTCTGCCGGGCTGCCACATCCTTTGTCGATGGTTTCTGGCGACTTTGATGAAGATGGTGTCACCGATCTGGTCATCGGTTACGGACTGGGCTCTGGCGGCTCTATCTTGCTGGTCGGTGGCAACAGCGATGCGATAACTCCTAAGACCCAGACTAGTTGGCAGGCGGCCGGCAGGCATGAGTATGTAGATGCATTCCTGCAGAGATCTAAACCGATCGCGGTGCAAACGACACCCGACCTGATGATAGCCGCAGACGTGAACGGTGACGGACATGCTGACCTAGTCTATGCCTCCAAGGGGAGCAGCCTGCTACATGTGAAGTTCGGAACGGGCAAGGGCGCTTTCATGCCACTGGCCGCTTCGTTCTCTGTCCCCGGAACGATTACGGCATTGGCATCCTATCGCCCCGGCCCGCCAGTTCTCGGAGAAGCTTTGGTTGTCGGTTATGAATCAACCCGTGGTCCAAGGCTGACAATTCTGAGCGATGGCGCAGGGGGATTGTCGACGAAAGCAACGTATGTATTACCTGCTGCGGCTGCAATGTTTGCGGTAGAGAACCTTGATTCCGACTTCATTCCAGACACGGCGATCGTGGCTGGTGGCAAGTTGCTGGTTCTGCATGGCAAGAACGCGATCAACGGCCGAGGACGGCTTGAAACGCTTTCCTTCGATGGCGTCGAATCTGTCGCAGCAGGCGATTTTCTTTTTGATCGCCATTCGGGAGTTCAACTTTCGGTGCTGACCAACGGCGGCGAGATACTCATGTTGGCGCATCAGGGCTTTGACCCGCGGCCGTATACGTCTCAGGAACTCACCCAGATGCGACACAATGCGCAGCGGCATTCGCATATCGCACCGCCAGTGCAGCCAGATGCCGGTACTGGAGGTGCGCCCTGGGTAGAAGTGGAGCGTCAATCTGATCCGGCTCTGCATTCCTTTGGTTCAAATGCGCCGATCCTGTTACGCTCGCGGATGAGCGGCGGCGGCGATGACTTGGTGGTGCTCAATTCATCGCAGCAGCAGCGTGTAGTTATCAGCCATAATTTCGCTCCGTCGCGAACTGCAAGCTCTCCCCTTGCGCGCTCTAGCCTAGCCCGCATGGTTCCGAGTCGCACTGCGGTCAGCAGTCTGCCATCGGGCAATGTGGTTGGGGCACTCTCGATGCGAGTGAACGCAGATGGACGATCAGGCCTGGTGATTCTCAGAGATGTTGACCCCTCTCCGGAAATCACAGTTCCACATTCGGCAAACACATTTTTTGTAAACACAACGGCGGATAACACGGGAACGACAACCGACCCTAGTGACGCGACACGCTGCTCGTCTGGAGGAGGCGAGGCCTGTACCCTCCGCGACGCCATTACCTTCGCGAACCAGGATGCAGCGGACAATATTAGCGCGGGGACTTCGGACACAATTATGGTACCCGCGGGAACCTATCAGCTGAGCTGGCAGGCGGGAACCCTCGACTCGAATGCCAATGGCGTAACTCATCTGGAAATTCTGGGGCCGGTGACCGTGATGGGAGACCCAGCGGGAACGATCATCGATGGTGGAGCGCACGATACGATTTTCACTATTAATCCCGGGCCATTTGGATATTACAGCGCCCTTGGGGATACGAGTGGAACGTTTCTGACTTTTAATACAACGCTTGAAAATTTAACGATTCAAAATGGCGTGAATCAGAACAATCCAGCCAATAGCCTGACTGGAAATTTCAATAACGTTGGCGGTTGCATCAACTGGGTGGCCAACGGCGCGGGAGACCTGACGGTCAATAATTCTTCCGTCCGGAACTGCAAAATTACCTGGGGTGCGGGTGGCGGCATCTGGGGATGGAATGCGAATGGCGGCGGTTCCGGAACTCTGATATTGAGCGGGGACACCATCTCGAATAACTCAACGTCGGAACAAGGCGGTGGCGTATTCATAGCGGGTGGCGATGGGAGTTCGACCGACGGGTCAGGAGGAGCGGCTGCGCTATCTGCGACGAATACGACCATTCAGAGCAATATTGCTTCGATCACGATCAACAATTCGGACCCTGGTGGCGGGATCGATCTCGGAGACGGCGGAGGGATAAGTCTCAATGCCCGGCCACCAAGCTCAGGTACGCCGCAAACTATGCTGAGTGGGCTCACAGTAGATTCGAATATTGCCGATGGAGATGGCGGCGGTATTTTTACGAATTCAGGGATAGTACTCAGCACATCTTTGGTGACGAGTAATTCTGCCGAAGTAGTGTCCAGTACAGGCGATCAGTATTGGGGCGGCGGTGTCTACACCGATGTTGCCTCTCCCGAGGTCGGCACAACTATCACCAGTACAAATTTCCAGAGCAACTCGGCGGCTACTGCAGGGGGTGGGATTCTTGAGGGGCCTGAAACCATTGCTGCGGGTAACTTATTGACTGTCAGCTTGAGCCGCTTCTTCGGAAATACCTCGGCAGGGGACTCGAACGCAAGCAGCGGATTGGCCGTAGGCTTTCCGGGTACAACGGCCGCCGGCCAAGCCACGGCCACCAACAACTGGTGGGGATGTAACGCAGGTCCAGCAACCCCTTCCGATGGCTGCGACCAGACGAAGCTCTATCTCGGTTCCGGAAGTATGACTGTGGCTCCGTATGCTCAGTTTCTCCTCAGCGCCAGTCCAGCTACGGTAGCCCTCGGCAGCAACATCGGGCTCACCATTACGCTGAATACGAATTCGTCCAGTGTCGCAATTCCAGGCGCCTTTCCGGCTGTGGCCACCAACTATCCGTATACGTTCACGCTTACCGGTGTGACCGCGTCCACCCTTCCCGCTACCGGTACGTTCGATGCTGCGGGCGCTGGCTCTGCGGTGTTTACCCCGACCAGCGCCGGTGCCGGGATAGTCTCTGCCAAGTTTGATGGTCAGACAGACTCGGTAGATATAACCGTGACGGCCACCGCGACTTCATTGGCCTTCTCGCCCGCCAGTCCCTCCTTCAGCTACGGAGTACCAGCTTTAATCACGGTACAACTGAGCCCCAGCAACGCGACCGGGATCACGGCGGCGGACTTCACTGTGCAGGTTGACGGCTTGTCTGCGCTGGGAGGCAGTTCGTTCGGCTTGACGCTGATATCCAACAACCAATATCAGCTGACCGGGCCGTTCAACCTGATTAGTCCAGGCAGTCACACACTCATCGTCAGCTTCACTGGTACTACGGGTTTTCAGGCGACCAGTGCGAGTGTCTCGCTACCCGTTTCTCCAGGAAATGTGACCATTGATGACACGATCACGCCTACCAGGCTTATTCAAAGACAGAGCGGGACTGTTCAGGGTACGGTAGCCGGAACGGGAACCGGAGCTACGCCAACTGGCACCCTGGGTTTCTCCCTGGATGGAGCGACAACCATCGACGCTGCCCTGGTCAGCGGTGTAGCGTCCTTCACCATCCCGACGATCATCACTACTGGCCCCCACTCTCTGAAGGTCACGTATAGCGGAGACCCTAACTATGCGTCAGCTACCAGGACGATAACTTTCGCGATCTCAGGTGAATCTCAGACAAACATAGCGTCGCTTAGCTCTACCGCGGCGACGATTGATGTCTTCGGCTTTGGCTTCACGGCTCCGAGCGGTCAGCTTTCCTTCACGGACGTCACAAGCAGCAGTCCCGTGGCGGCTCCGGTAACGCTCAATACTTCGACTGCCACCACTTCCCTTCTGCCACAGGTGACTACCAGCACGGGTGCAAACACGCTTCCGGACTGGACGACACTGGGGGACATCAACGGCGACGGAAATCAGGACCTGGTCACATCGTTGTATTCCACCGATTCGGTGAGCGTGCAATTGGGTAATGGCGATGGCACCTTCCAGCCAGCGACGACTATTCTTATCGCCGCAGGCTTCGGACCGGCCGAGTGCCACCTCGTAAGCCTGCGAGGCAACGGCACGCTGGATCTGATCGTTGGCAGCTTCAATGTCAACCAAATCGCGGTGCTGCTCGGCAACGGCAACGGTACCTTCGAGGCACCGACGTTTTACACGGTTGGTACAGCTACGAATACACCCACCTCGCTTACGGCGGGCGACTTTAACCATGATGGCAAACTTGACGTCGCAGTCGCCAATACGGCAGACAATACCGTCAGCATTCTGCTCGGAGGCGGCACTGGCTCTCTGACCCCGCCCGGATCGGCTATCGGTGTGGGACACGAGCCGGAGGCTATTCGTGCGGGTGATTTCAACGATGACGGCTATTCCGACCTGGCCGTCGCCAATTACCGGGACGGAACGGTCACCACCCTCTTGAACAACCAGAACGGAACATTCACCGCAACCGTGCACAGCGTGGGCAGTGGCGCGGGTTCAGGCCCTCAGGCGCTCGCGATTGAGGGTACTGGAAGCAGTCTGCAGCTGGCTGTCGCCAACTACAAAGACAACACTGTCAGCGTCTTTAAGAGCGCAGGAGATGGTACATTCGGAGCACAAACGATTGTCAACGTTGGTGTCGGACCGGACGACCTTAGTTTTGCCGACTTCAACGGGGACGGCATTCAGGACCTGGTGGTATCCAACTACACCGACGGCACTGTCGATCTACTACTCGGGTCGGGTGGAGGAAGTTACTCGCTTATCGGTCCGTTCAAGGTAGGCAATAAGCCGTACTCGGCCGCAGTGGCGGATCTTGATTCTGACGGGACGCCTGATCTTGTTGTATCCAATTGCTTCAGCAACAACACGGGCGTGCTATTGAGCGGAACCCAGATTGCTGTACCCTACAGCGGACTGTCTCTGCCTTCAGGCAATACGCTGAATGCCGCCTATGCTCCAGACGGCGCCAGCTCATATGGAGCGAGCACTTCTGCCAACGTGACTGCTCCATAGTGATGATTGGAGGCGCTAAAGACGGGACGCGTGATCGCACTGCAAAGAAAAGGAGATTCGACAAAAGTATGAATGATGACAAAAAAGAAGAAATATATGCTCACAGGGATGAATGCGTTAGGTCATCTTCTTCAACCGATTCTTCAAATTCGCAGGAGACACCAAGCCGGCGCGAGCTGATCGAACGCTACGGAAAATATGCGCTCGTCGCGACTCCCTTGCTGCTATTCGCATCAAAGGCACGGGCCATCCATAGTGCGCCGTAGCAGCAGAAACTGGACGGGCAATTCATCAACCATAGGGAAGAGCGGTCTCCGCAGGCCGGGGCGCGACATCGTCGTGTGGCTCCATTCGCAGCAATTATGTCGTCGGAGGAAACAAAACTCGCCACACGATCGACGCGCCGTATTTATGGAGGAGGCGAAACGGTCTCAGAAAAATCGCGAGTCCACGATGAATATGATGATGCTCTACCCATCTATAGTCTTCGGTAGTTGGCGTCAAGTATTTTAGCCGGTAGCGCAATCGCTTGAGGACACTTGGTGCAACTTGAAGATACAGGCCCCGATAATCGTTAATGACATCTTTCGGGTCTTCAGCAAATAGCCTCGCTGCGGCCTTGGCCGCTCGCTTTGCGGCTGCAGGAGATGAGGCGATAACGGCATCCATCCCAGCGGGCAAATGCTGTGGGAACATGGCGCGGACAACCTCGCAACCAATGAGCAGAAATGGCTCCAGGTCTTGCTCTTGAGCGCGCCGCATCAGCTCTCCAAAACTGCAATTACGCAACCCCTTTAGCGCCATTGCAACATCAAATATCCAGATAAGTCTTGAAAAACCATGCTTCAAGCCATGGGAACACAGATATAGAGCAAGGTCATCACCTGACATGGCACGCATCGGCTTTCCGCGGAAGTCGCCTGCGACGGACCGGGCCCAGATAGCGTCCTGGTCGAAAGGAAAGTATTCGAGTTTGGCAATGTTGAAATGCAATTCAATCGGAACGAGGCTGCCAAGAAATCTGCAGTGGTAGTCATCCGCGTCGCGGGCAATAAAGCCCTGATTCAACAACAGCTCGCTGGCCTGCGCGTACCCATCGCTTCGTACTAGAAAGTCAAGGTCAACACACAATCGAAGCGATTCATCTCCGTAGAGCGCGGATGCCAACGCAGGTCCCTTAAGCGGAAGAACTTCAATTCTCTGCTTTGCAAATTGCTGTAGCTGCGCTTCCAACTGGGCAGCGACCATTTCGGCGAAGTTTCTGCAATGTCTGACTGCTGTGGTGAACTGAGCGGGCATTTCAACGTCATTTTCAACCAACGCTTGATAAACAAGGAGGAGCACCCCATTTCTCTCCGCGAGGTCCTGCAGCACCCGCCAATCTATATCTTGCGGAACAACGAACGGAAGACCGCGCAGACACGTTATGAGCAGCGCGGCCTCGACAGCCGGTTGGGGAGCGCTGTTGCTCTGTGATTGCGCGGTCAAGATGCTCATGAGATTCGGCTGCCAATTTGCATTTGAACGGGAAGCGTCCTAAACGCACCATCCGCTCCTTGTTAAGAGTCGCCGAGGATGGATGTCTTCAGCAGTATGGACTCGTGGATTATTGAAGCACAATGCACCGACTACTGCCGACGAATTTCGAATGCGATTCTACTGATCATAAAAGCCTCGTCTTATTTGCCGGGTATTGCTTCCTGCAAAAACACCAACTCTGAACTCTCTGGGCTCTCCCGGCGAATGCTCAAACCTCCCCTCATCAATTGGTCGCCGGTAGCTTCCGTGTCCGGAGCGCTTCCGTCTTCAAAATGGAGGCGATAACGATGTGTCGGGTTCAGTCCTGCGAGAATAAAGCGATGCTGTTGCTGATTTGGAATTGAACCCCGAAAAGCAAAAACAACGCCTCGTTGGCGTCCGGGATCCCAATATTCAATGCCATCCCAATGAATTCCATCTGGGCGGTCGGAGACATGATAGAGGTGCGCATCTCGGATGAGCGGACGCAACTGTTGCTTGTATAACTCAATTGCGTGTCGCGCGGTCTCATGTTGGTCCGGCGTCCAAACGGAGGTGTTGAGCATAATGCTTGTCCAACCCATCATGCCGCTCCGCAACATGTAAAGGAAGTTATCCAGCCTCGGCGTCGGCCATTTTTCTATATAGCTCTCCAGCATAGCCGGCGGCAGAACATAACTCGCGTCATAGAACGCACGACGATTGGAGAGTGGATCATAGGTGTCTGTGATCGAGAAGTAGTCTCCATGCGCTGCCGAGCCAAAATCGACCATGCGTCCGCCATCATTACAAATCTCCAGCAACAAACCTGGATGTTCGCGACGAAGTTGTTCATAGATTTTGTAATACGATCGCACCGCGTGATAACTGACATCCGTCGAGTTCGAGCCCAATGAAAAATCGAAGCCACTGTCATGAGTCTGATGCAAGGTGCTTTTGTCCGGCGGGGCGTGCGGATGATCGTCGCGAGTGCAGCCCTGTGCGACGAGGTAACCATCGTGTTCAAGCATGTCCAGATGGTTGTCCCCAACTAATCGCTTGACCTCTTTGGCTGCATAATCGCGCGCAGCGGGAACACCGATGTCGATTGTCTGACCTTTGAACTCTTCGGGTTTCCAATCCGGTCCAACATCGTTGACAAGCCAGTCGCTCACTTGAGGATCGCGAACATTCAAAGAGCCCGGCAGTGTATCCAGCGCGGCCTGGGACCAATCTACCCAGATGCCAAAACGCAGGCCTCGCTTGTGCGCCTCGTCCGCAACATGCGCCAGTCCGTTTGGAAACTTCTTCGGATCGGGATACCAGTCCCCTACACCGCGAAACCATCCAGCGTCGAGACCAAACATCTCGAGGCCTAGTTCCTGGGACTCGTCGATCATGCGCAGCGCAAGCTTTTCGTCTACCTGCATTCCACTGCCCCAGCTATTGTTAACCAACAGCGGATAGTTAGGATCTTTCCAAGTCATGGGGTTATTGAGCACTGCTCGCACCCAGGGTCGCAATTGATTACCCGCGCCGTCCGGACCACCTGTGAACGCGCCGAGAAAGACCGTAGGTGTTTCGAAGGAGCTACCAGGGAGCAGCCGGGTGCGGAATGGCCCTGGTTCGGGGTCGAGTCCTAGTGCGCTCTTGAGACTATTAGCATCACGATTGAGTGTGATTCGGGTGCGCCCGCTGAACTCGATTCCGGCAAACCAACCAGCTCGGGGGCCGGCTGCACTGAATACAAACTCTGCGGGAATGATTTCACGAGCTTGGCCTGCAATCGGACGCGCATAAGTGCTGGATTTGCCCGTCCAACGGTAGTTTGTGGCCACCCGTTGGAGGTGAGAACCGATTGCCGATGGAGTATCCGCACCTTTTTCAACATAGAAGTGTTGCAGTTCGTACTCTCCCGGCTTTTGCAGGTCGAGATCGAGGCTATCGACCATCGGTAGCCAAACCTCATGGCCGCTCAGATTTTCAATCGAGATGCTATGTTCGATTGGGCCGAAGGATGCGCGAGCCTCCCATTGCCAGTTGAGGCGAAGATGCGGCTCAGCTGACTCATAGATAACGATGACATGATGTGAGTCGCGGCTACCTGACTTCGGTTGCAGTGTCCAGGTAATCGGTACGCTGATGCCATTAACTTCGGCGTGGTCAGGGAAAATTTCGCTGCCAACGCTTCGCCATATGGGGCCAGAGCGGCCGGAGATACTTTTCAACGCTGCCGACCGCGCGCCTGCCTTCAACTCCACCCGCACATCAGAGGTAGCAAGAACAGCCGTGGCGGGTGGATATTGAGGTGTTCCGGCGTGGCAGAGAAAGGGCGCGCACGCGAGCATGGAACAAATCACCAATCCGTGATGCATGAGCGCTTGCCCAATTGTGCTAAATTGTTTTCGCAATTTCGACCCCTGATCAGGATAATTGTCCCGACTTAATGACCCCACACGCCCGGCATTACTTAAGCGGTTTGAGGTCTTCGAGCAGGGTTGGGATCAGTTCAGATACTGTCGGATGGATATGTACTGCGCGGGTAATCGTTGTGAAGGGAGCGCCTGAATACATGATGTCCAGCATGCAGTGAATTGCTTCGTCTCCTCCAGTTCCAAGGATCGCTGCGCCCAGGATCTTCCTGCTCTCTGCATCTACAAGCGCTTTCATGAAACCTTGAGACTCTCCTTTTTCGACGGCTCTACCGACTTTTGTCATTGGACGAGTAGCAATTAAAGCAGCTTTGCCAGAACGGCGTACCTCGGATTCAGTCAGGCCGATACGTCCGAGTGGTGGATCGATGTACAAGGCGTGAGCCTGAATCCTATCGCTAACTCGGCGCGGGTCATTGTCCAGAAGATTCGCCGCCACAATTTCAAAGTCGTTGTAAGACGTGTGTGTAAACGCTCCCCGGCCATTGCAATCTCCGAGCGCCCAGATGCCGGGAACATTCGTTTGAAGTTGGTCGTTCACTGTTATGTATCCTCGCTCATCGGTGTGCACACCTGCCTTATCAAGAGCGAGATCATCGGTGTTGGGCATGCGTCCTACGGCCAGTAATACATGTGAGCCGTGCAGCTTCGGTTCTCCGGTGTCGCAACTGACATGCACCCCCATGCTGTCGGTTTCCTTTTCAAACGCGATGCACTCGGCGTCCAATCGAATCTGAATGCCCTCTGACTCAAGAATCTCTTTGATAGCAGCAGAAATATCCTCGTCCTCATGCTGGACGAGCCTCGGCCCCTTCTCGACGACGGTTATCTCGCTGCCGAAGCGACGGAACATTTGAGCAAATTCCAAACCGATGTAGCTGCCTCCGACAACGATGAGATGCGGAGGGAGTTCTTCGAGGTCGAGTATCGTTGAGTTGGTTAGGTACGGAATGTCGTTGACTCCCGGCATGTCAGGCACGATTGCGCGTCCGCCTACATTGATAAAGATCTGGTCGGCGGAGATAGTCTCATCTCCTACCTTGATGTCATGCGTACCGACAAACTGCGCCTGCTCATGAAAAACTGCGCAGTTCTTCATCCCTCGCAACCAGCCTTCGACGCTGTCTCTTGACTTAGCGGAAATGGCGTCCTTGCGGGCTTTGACAGCCCTCATGTCCACCTGTACTGATCCCTTGACTTGCACGCCGAAGTCGCTGGCACGCCTCGCCATGTGAGCGGCGTAGGCGCTGGCAACCATTGCCTTAGTGGGGATACAGCCGGTATTCACACAGGTGCCGCCGAAGAGTTTGCGCTCGACAAAAGCTACTTGCTGGCCAGCCTGAGTCAGGCGGCCAGCGAGAGGCGGCCCAGCCTGCCCAGCCCCGATGATGATGGCATCGAAGTGAATACTCATGATATTAACTTTACAACCAGAAGAGCTGTCACAGCTGGAATTACATCCAGACAAAGAGGAATCGTGCGCACCGACTTCAACATCACTTGTGCCAAGCAACGAGACGCTTAGGATACTGCCTGCATTGCGCTAAAACCGCTCTATTTTAGACAAACGATTTCTTCTTGAAACCTACGACCATCAGGGGGCGAAAACGGGAATGCGGCGGGTCTCCAAACATCACTCTACAAAGGTCACATGGTATTCTTGAGTTGGATCGATGATTATAAACTTGAACATTGCAACGTACATGTACTAGTCCCAATCGAAGGACGAGGCGCGATTTTTTTGGCAACGACGGTCCAACATGTGAATGAATTCACTTTGGCAGACCCAAGTGATTCGTCGCGCATCCGTACAATGGCGGGACTTTATTTCGCGTCATTCTGGTGCATCTTGTTCACGGGTTCAGTGCGGAAATGGATCTTCCCACACATTTCTGTCTTTTATCTTCTGCAAGATGTGCCGATACTTTTGGCGTACCTATATGCGATGTGGACTGGGTTTTTCACTCGGGGCCTGCTGCTATTGGGAATGATCCTTCTGAGCGTGGTCGTCTTACTTCAAGGCCTGATCCAAATCATTGGGATTGGCCTTGAGCCTTTCGTCGCGGTGGTTGGATTCCACCACTACCTTTTTTATCTACCGATGCTGCTTGTGTTTCCGATAAGCCTTACTGAGCGGTACCGCAGGGATTTTATTCGGTGGAATCTCTGGCTGAGCATCCCTATGTGTTTTCTGGCTGTCACTCAAGCCCTCTCTCCCAAGAGTGCCTGGGTAAACCGAACCTCCGAAGGAGAGGCATTCGGATTGCCAGGTGTGTCCGTTGCCCGGGTTCAGGGAACATTCAACTTTACCGCCTTCTTCGGCACATGGGTTGGGATGGCTCTCGCTCTTTGTTTGGGTGAGTGGCTAGTGAAGCGTGATCGACGCGTTATTCAGAATCTTTGGGTCTTAATATCCTGCACTTTCTCTGTCAGCCTATGTTGTCTGGTTAGCGGTTCACGTCAGGCGATTCTCTTGTGCGTTGCGTCGCTTCTTGGCGCTGCGATAGCATCGATCGTTCTCCGCTCAATGCGGGCGATTGTAGCCATCATCGGCGTTTGTATTTTATTGCCGATCGTCGCCGGCGCAACGTATTGGATTTCTCCGGTAGAGTTTGCCACGCTCCAAGACCGCTTTACAGGTGACAAAAATACCAGCGACGTACAGGAGCGTGTAACGGGAGCCTTTTACGCGTTCTTGACTGAACCGAAGTTCAGCTTGATCGGAGCAGGTATCGGGATGGGAGTGGATGCTTCTCATGTCGGCAATGCTAATACTTACAATTTCACCTACGATCTCTCAGAGGGAGACACAATTCGCAATGTTATGGAGTTAGGAACTCCCGTGGGTCTTGGTTACCTTTCTGTGCGCTTTGCCTTTCTGCTCGGGATGATTTTCGTATCGATCAAAATCGTGCGCAGTCGCTCGTCGCCGCATGTTTTGCCCCTGTCTTTCACACTCTTCGCGCAAGCATGGAACGGGGACATGACTCGGAATGCCACCATGACTTCGACGCAAGTCATGATAGGCTACGCGTTCATTCTGGGTACTCAAATGTATCCTGACGCTCACAGCGGCCCGGCACCTTACTCGAGAGTCACTGTCCAGGAGGCACTCTAGTCCCTTCTCTGCCAACGATCCTTCATGCACCTGCCTCGACGAAAGGAGGCAGCGGTCCTTCGCGGTCAGTCACCGCCACGACGATCTTTCCATGGCCTGTTTTTTGAATTCGACTGGCATATGCGAACGGAGCATCTTCGAGGGAGACTACGGCACCTACAAAGGGTCTGATCACCTTCTGATCGATTAGGGTCCCTACTTTAGTTAACTGTTGTTGGTTTGGCTCTACGATGAAGAATGCATTCCTTATTCGCTCATCTTTGGACCCACTGTTGTCGGAGGTAATCGTTATGGACCGGGCGCCGGGATTTAGAAGAGCAAACGAGCGTTCAAGCGTGTTGCCCCCTATGGAATCAAAGACCACGTCTATACCTTGAACAGCATGTTCAAAGTCGACTGTCTTGTAGTCGATTATGACATCGGCTCCAAGCGATTTGACGAACTCGATATTTGGTCCCGATGCAGTGGCAACAACTTCAGCCCCATGCCACTTCGCAAGCTGAACGACAAACGCCCCAACAGCACCTGCGCCTCCGTGAAACAGCACTCGCTCACCAGCTTGCAGCTTTGCCCTTTCAAATAGCCCCTGCCAGGCGGTAAGAGCGCTGATTGGGACACTGGCGGCTTCGACATGCGAGAGTGTTGCAGGTTTTCGAGCAATGCTTGATGGAATGGTTGTGCAGTACTCCGCCGTCGCTCCCTCATCAAACCAGTCGTTCATCCCGTAGACGTTGTCGCCTGTTGAAAAGCCCTGAGCATTTTTGCCCAAGGCAGCTATCACTCCCGAAAACTCATGACCGGGAATTGCACGGAGCCGCTTCTGGCCGTCCTTTGTGTGATGCGTTGGATACCAGTGCAACTCGGTAGGAATGACGCCAGCCGCGCAGACCTTTATCAGAACTTCGTCATCGCCGGGACTTGGTTTCGCTGCTTCAACTTCGCGAAGCTCTGGCGCATCAACATTGTCGAGCAATTGAGCGGATCTCATTTCTTCTCCTTCTGTGTTGGATGCCGCTAATAATTGTTGCGATGCCGGTTAATGCGGGCTTCAAATCCCGATCGAAAAGACGCGTACCTCTCACCCGCAGCCGCCTGCAAGACAGTGCGGTAGCTGAAAGACCTTCGTCGCTATGATAGCCGAATTGCGAAACGGTAGCGGCTATCTCGAGGCTTTTGGGGTCTCCAGACGGCCCCCTCGAATCCATTCAAGAATCGTCCGATATTGCTCGCTCGATTCGTTGCCGCGCCAGCGTTGGCCGCCGTTGTGTGTGGCAAGGTAGTCGCCTACATTGCCTGCACTGTCGGTAGGGCGCGTCGGTTTGAGCACGAGCAGGCTCTTGTTAGGATCGTTGATGTCCACGACGCGCATAGCATATTTATAGTTCTCGACGCTGTCCTGGTCTGAAAAAGTTCCATCGGCGCTAGGCGGGTTGAGTTTGAAGATAACGTGGCTTGCATGACAGAAGACACAGGCTTTGCCGTCAGCTCCAGGCTTCGCCAGGATTGGCTCGACCTTGGTGACGAAATAGCGGAAATCAAGTACTGAGCCCGGTTGCACGTCCTGCAATGCATCGCCAAGATTCTTGCCTTTCAACACGCTGGTAGCGATGAGCTTCATGCGGGGATTGTTGGAGTTCTGCAGTTTCTCCATTGCAGCGCGGAAGTCCGGACGCTGTTCAACACCCTTCACTTTGCGAAGCGTATCCAGCGCGGCGGCGCTTACGTTGGCGTCAGAGTTGAGCAGGCTCGCCATCACCGTATCGACAACGATTGGATATTCCAACGGCTCCTTAATCTTCATCGTGGCGGCGTGTCGATTGAGATAGTCCTGATCCTGCGAAACTGCTCCCCCTGCAACACCAAGCCGTCTCTTTAAGAATTGTGGATTGCTCACTTCCTCCATCAAGATTCCGAGTGCGGAGGTGTTGAGATTTTCGAACGCGGTTTTGACCGCAGGTGCTGTTTGAGGGTCGTTCAGGAAATGTTCAAAAGAAACTCGCAAAGCGGCGCGCTGCACATCAGGATTGAAGGAATGCAGCCCTGCAAGCACCTGTTCCTGAAGCTTCGGCTCATGCATGAGGCTGGTGAAGGATGAGGCAGCATCGAGCACCTGAGCATAATTTGCTGGATGAGGCTTCTGCTCGAGCATCGATCGCAGCGCCGCTTGCACGCTCGTCTGTTGTTCCCAGACGGAGTTTTCGGGAAGTGCGGCGAGCAGAGGAAGTACAACGGCCTGGCTGTCGGGATTTCCCTGCTTGAGGATCTCGACCACTTTGTCTACCAAGTGCGGATCGGGCGCACTTGGCGTATCGAGATTCAGAATGCCCCGTTGACCGCCCTCATATACATAACGAACTGTCTGCCGAACTTCGGCGCTCGGGTCTGTTGAGAGGTCGAGCGCCGCAAGAGTGAATCGCGCATCGCCAGCTTCACTGAGGGTACTGCCCGCCTTTAGCACTTCGATCTTCATGGAATCATCGGCGCCTTTGAGACAAGCAAGCAATGCATCTTCCAATTCCGGTCCTGCACTTTTGAAAAAATGAATGAGATCGCTGTCGTTGCCGATGCGTGTTTGAAAGAAACCATTGTGAACGTCATATTTGAAATTGACCGTTTCGCGATAGGGGGAATATTCGTAGCCCTCGCGATGCAAGTCGGGGACGCCCGTGATGTACTTCGTAAGGACTGCGGGCAGACCGATCGAAACCGTATCCGATTTGAGTTCTGGCAAAGCATAGTGACGAATATGGAAGTCCCATAGGGCATTGAGAATGCCCTCGCGCCCAAGTGGCGTTCCTTCGCGCAATACCTTTGCAAGCACTTGTGCCTGGTCGCGCGCTACGGTTTCATAGCCCGCGTTGATGCGGTTCTTGTCCTCATCCGTTGAACTGGCGCGTACCCAAGCGGATAGGTAGCCAGTGTTCTCATCCAGCAGATCGTAAACGCTCTCTTCGAGTCCACGCCTGACCATTGCATCCGTTTCCGTGTTAAGGCGCGTCGCGAGCGCTTCGAGAGTTCCGCGGCGTGTCTCAGGCTGATCGACTTGCCAGTAGTACCACCGCCACACTCCCGAGGCGGCTTCAAAGCGTACGAAAGGCACTGGATCATTCAAATTCTTTTCGAGAGCCGCAAGCAGATCGGGATCAGCTGTCAGTTCCCGGAAATGCTGGTTAAAGAGCCTGGTGGCGCCCCAGCGCGTGCGCGCGTCAGGCGATCCAAGAGCAGCTATGAGCAGTTTGAGTCCTTCCGGCGCCGCCTCTTGCCGCCGCGACAAGACCATGCGCAGAGCGTACGCAGAACTTGCCTGCACCATCTTGGTGGAATCACCCAATCCCTTGATCAGGGCTGGCATTGAGCCCGGATCGGCCATGTGGCCAAGAGCGCGTGCAGCCGCTTCGCGCGCCAGCGGTTGATCGCTGTCAGTCAGTACCTGACGAATCTGACGGAGAACGGGTTCCGGAGCAAGATCCCAATACTGGTCGAGTTGTTGCAGAAGGAGTGGAAGATCGTTCTTGGCCAGAGTTGTGGCGGGCGGAGCGTAGCCGGCGTTCCAATTCTTCTCCTTGGTTGTTCCCGGATACAACGTAGACAGCGCCATCACAGCAAACTGCGTCGCGCGGAAAGGCGTGTTGAAACCCTGATAGACGGGATCACCTTCCCAACTGCCTTCAGGCCGCTGTGCCGCAAGCAGAGCTTTGACGGCCAATGCAAGATGCTCGTCGGTCTCCGGTCGGCGACCTGCCTCCGCCAGCGCCCACACTGCGTTATACGAGACAAAGTCAGCCGTCTTCGCCTTCTTGTCAAAGGGATATGGCCAACCGCCGTCGGCTGTCTCATACTCGTAGAGCTTGTCAATCAGGGTATTGATTTGCGAGGAGTATTTTTCGCGACTGATCGTAGAAAGAAGCAATATCTTCCAGTTCAGATCAATGACGTTCTTCGGCTCGTAGGGAAGGGCCAAAGTCTCGATATGATCACGTTCCGTCAGCCAATCCTGCTTTTGGGTTTCTTCGTGTGCAAGGTTAAACGTCTTCCAGCTTTGATAGGCGATTTCAAAGGGGCTTACATCAGGTTCGCAGCCGTCGGCTTCGTCCCCAGGCATGACGGTCACGCTCTTGTAATGGATCTTGAGGAAATTGGCATAGGGGATGTCGAAGTTTTTTCGCGGCTTGTCATGCGTGACATTTTGCTCGAAGGAATGGGCAATCAACGGTAGACGGCTAGCCTCGGTGCGAGCGGTGTAAATGATGCGGACCCAGTTTGTGCCCGGCTCGCCGTAAAGTGGCCGGGTGTTGTTGTAGATGCGATCAGTGATGAACTCCAGGCTTGCACGTTGGGTGGGAGCATAGCCGTTCTGCACAGCCTTCAGATATCCGCGCGTTGTGAACTGCGAGGGATGGCATGCGATGCAGAGCTGTGTTTCGGAGTGCTGCATGGTAGTGCGCAAGGCCACAGCACCGCGTCGCGGCGTGTTTGAGAGCCAGGTGTCGCCCATGTTAATCAGGAAGTCCATGCCGGCACGAACTGCTTCGTGCGGGTCTTTGCTAGGCGGGACGCTGTATTGGTACGTGTGCAATTGGAAGGACGGGTGATTCGCGGCAACCCGAACGTAGTACTCCTGGCCAGGTTGCAGTATGCGCGTGCGGAACTTGTAGAGTCCGGGATAGTTCTGAGTCGCTTCAACCTGGTAGATAAACTCCCCGTCGTTAAACGGAACTACATCCTGTTGCCCGCTGGTGTCTTTGCCAAGCTTGAAGATATCCACGTCCAGAGGAACGTCCCGGTCGGTAACATTTAGTACGAAATAGACGAGCTTCGGCTGTTTTTCACGGAACGTGAAGCGAAACCACTGGAAGCCCTTGAGCATGGCTGCGTAGCCGTCTTCGCTCCTGGATGGAGCATAAGGTCTTTCGTCGTCGCTGCCGAAGATGGTCTGGCCGAGATCAAAAGGTTGAGCGTTCTGCCAGGTGCCGTTGGGCGCAGCGGAGATAACGCCTCGTTTGAGATCCGGAGCGCTGCCGGGCGCCGTGGCTGCGGCCTGCAGGATCTTGCTCATAGTGGTGCTGATCTCGGGAGTCTTTCCTCCCGACGCTGAGGAGAGGTTGACGGTTACCGGCCCCTCGGCGCGCGGACGAAGGGTTAGATAGAAATCAAGATCGGCTGCGTGCAGCCATTTCGATTCAACTTCTCCCTGAGCATCGTTCACTGTGACTTTGATTGAGTCGTTCCCCTGAAGCTGCGCGGGGTCTTTGACACCCAGAGTGAGGGCATAAAGCGAGCCTTGGCGCACTGAGGCCAATTTCATATTTCGCACTGAGGGCTGGGGCGTTTGATTGGCTTGAACCGAATGGCCAACATGAACAGTTGCGAGAACTATTCCTGCAGCAGTTGTGAGCGGAATGATCGCCCAGCTGGCAATTCGTCTATTTCGCGGCGTGATCCCCATGATGAACCTCAGATTTTAGCTACCCTTTTTTGGAAGGGCTGGAATCAGTTTCCAATATCAAATCAGAAACTATATACCGATTGAGGTACGACAGGACAGCATCTTTTATAAGCTCAGCGGTTGGAGCGGATACCGGATCTACCGGCGAGGTAGAACTGTTACTCCCCATGGGCCGGAGCCTGCGTTTACTTTTGCGGTTACCGCGTTGGTTGCGAGATTGACTGCACTCACATCGTTCGACGGGCCATTGGCGGAGTAGAGTGTTTTTCCATCTGGGGAGAGAGCGATGCCCCACGGTCGCTTGCCGACTGTTACCGTCCCGACTGTGGTGTTGGTTGCAGTGTCAACGGTGAAGACCTGCTGTCCTCTGCCGGTGCTGACGTAAAGTCTGCTTGCATCGGGTGAGAGCAGAACCGACATGGGCTTGATCACGCCCGGTTTACCGAGTGAGATCGCTTTGAGCATTTTGTGATGGACCGCATCTACGAGAACTACTGCGCCGTCATTTTCAGCGTTGACGTAGGCTCGTGAACCGTCTGGCAGGAATGCGATGGAGCGCGGGCGGTGACCGACCTTGAAGGTGGAGATGATGCGACCCGCCAGCGGGTCGAGGACAGCGATGGTACCGTCCTCTTCGGAGGTAATGAAGACCTGCTTTCCATCCGGACTTGTCTTGACACCCTCCGGCTGCCCTCCGACCTTGATCGTCTTGAGCACTGTACCGCGATCCACGTCGACGATGCTCACCGATGAGATGTCTTCGTTCGAAATGAAGAGCTGTTTGCCGTCTTTACTCAGGTCGAAGTTCTCAGGATCCGAACCTCCGGGAATGGTTCGAACGAGTTTGCCCTGCGCGACGTCGAATACACCGATTCCGTCAGCGCTCTTGTCCGGAGGAGGCAGTGTGCTCTCGTCCACATCTGGACCCGCAATCGGAGAGCCACTCAGGGCAACGTACAGAGTCTTGCCATCGGGACTGGGATGGATGGCGCGAGGGCGCTTGCCGAGCGGAACAGTGGAAATGACTTTGAGCGCGCCGGAATCTATTACGGTGAGGTCTCCGGATACTTCATTTGTTACGTAGATCCGTGGCGCCGATGATTCTGATGCAGGCTCGGCAGCCGACTCGCCAGAGGGTTTTGCGGAATGACAGCCCGAGGAAACCAGGCAGAGAGTTGCGGCGAGTAGCGTGGAGAGCTTTTTATCCATGAGTCATTTCCCTTTGAAGGTGAGGTTTACAGGTGTGTTTGAGTGAGGGGCGACTGTGATCTGCCGCTCTAGTGTACCCAGATTTTCCTGCCACGCTTCGATGGTGTACGTTCCCGGAGGCAGATTAGGGAGGGTGTATGAACCGTCTTCCTTTGAAACTGCAAAATAGGGATTGTCCAGGACACCAATGTAGGCATGCATCCAGCTATGGATGTTGCATTTCACGCGAATCATAACTTCAGGTTGGATGAACTTGCGGGCAAGGGGTGCATCGCCGGCGCCCTGACTATGGTTCCATTCGCGATTGATCTGAGCCATCGGATGAATGTTGTGTGTGACAGGATCGGAATTCTTGACCTGTAGAATTTGATTCGTCTGAATCCCAAAAACGCGCGGCTTAAACCAGCAGCCATTCTGATCAATTACTACCGGCGTAGAAGGAGTTTCAAATTTCTTCCCTTCCAGTCCAGCTTTTACATAGATGAAGACGTTGGCTAACGATCCATTGGGGGATACCACGAGGGATTCGTCCAACGCTCTGCCGTGATGCGCTTCAACGCAAGCGGGATCTCCGCTCATATCAATTTTCTTTTGTGGTAGCGTCTTGCCGGTGTAGCGAATCGTGCCGGAGATTGATCCTGCGGTGGCGGGGTCGACGTGAAACGCGGGAATAGCAGCTTCCTGAGGGTGTTCTGCAACTGGCGTGGTTTTGTTCCCATTGGATGAACAACCGGCCACCATGACGACGCCACATGCGAGGCAGCAAACGCTGAACAAGCTAAGAAACTTCACGTGGCCTAATCCTTTCCCGGCGGATTTAGGTTAGATGGAAATTCGCCCGTCAGAGACTTCATGAACTCAACAAGATCGCTGCGATCCTTGCCAGAAAGATTGATGCTTGACATCTGCTTGTCGAGGTAAGGATTCGAATTCCCTCGGCCAGCGTAGAAGTCCACTACGTCTTTCAGCGCCTTCAATTTTCCGTCATGCATGTAGGGGCCCGTCAGGGCTACGTCGCGAAGGGTTGGCGTTTTGAATTTGCCTCGGTCTGCATCCAGCTTTGTGACCTTGAAGCGGCCAAGGTCACTGAACTCCTCATTGTCTCCCACTCCCTCGCCTGTATTGTGAAAGTCTCCGTCCGCGAAGAGCGCGTAGTGAGGGCCGATAGCATGGCAAGTGACGCAGTTGCCTCGCAGGGGATCTCTGAAGATGGCGAGCCCACGAATCTGAGCAGGGGTCAGAGCGCCTTTTTCTCCCCGATATTCGTACCGGTCAAAGGCGGAGTTGCCGCTCAGGATCGTCCTTTCGAAACTGGCGAGAGCGTTCTCGACCCTCTGCATGGTAATGTCATCCGTACCAAATGCACGCTGGAACATAGCTTTGTAGGACGAGTCCCCCTTGAGTTTCGCTACGGACGCATCGTGCGATTGGTTCATCTCAAGCGCGTCGGCTATCGGTTTGCCGACTTGGTCCTCCAGGTTCATGGCATGGCCATCCCAGAAAAGCAGCGGGGAGTAAGCAACGTTTACCAGCGCAGGAGCATGACGTATACCCAGCGTTCCACCAACCCCTGTCGAGAGCTGCCGTGCATCCGTAAAGCGCAGTTGAGGGCGATGGCATGAGGCACACGACAGAGAATCGTCTTTAGAAAGCCGCGTGTCGTAAAAAAGCCTGCGACCTAGCGCGAGGGTATCCACAGTCGGTGGATTCGATGGAGGGATGGGGACCGGCGGCAGACCCAGGGGAGCGGTAATGGATACCGCAAGCCCAACCGGCGTGGCTGCAGGCGAAGTCTTGCATCCGAAGTTGGGCACTAATGCGGCCAGCAGCAGAATTGCGCGCAGATTACTCCAACGATGCATCATGCGGCTGGTATCCAAGGATAGACCATGCCCAGAATCGAGTCTTCTGGGTCTCATTCGCATACACTCGTTGAATTTTCCCACTCCACCCCATCCCATGAATCTACTTATTAAAGGAATTGTTTGGCGTCCCAGGTTGATTTTTGATGTTCTTTGCAAAGTGGCAGTCACTCTAATTTCGCCTTTGAAAATAGTTTAATTGACACATTTGGACTACGGTCGATACTATTCTGCTCGAACTGAACGTCTCATTTTCACGCGTCGGTATTGAGGAATGCTCGAGTGATGCTTCGCCGCATCACTTAATTTTTCATGTTTAAGGGGTGGCTCGTCCTTGGCTTTTGATGCCGATTCCGACGAATCGTACCGGGACACTTCATGCAATTTCAGGAGAATTTGGAACAGGATGCGCAACTATAGAGTTTTTTCCTCCGTTTGCTTTTTGGGATGCGCATTGATGGTTTCGGGGCCTGTGCGCGCGCAATCTGGCTCCGAATGGCTGACAAGTAGCGGAGACGCGGCACGTGACGGCTGGCAACGGGCTGAGTCCAGGATCACCCCCAGGAATGTAGCCAAGCTACAGCTATTGTGGAAAGTTAAGGTTCCCACGAAGCCGATGGGGATGCTGTCTTTTCGCGAGCCTTTGATCGTTTCGGGGGTGAAAACTCCGGATGGGGTCCGGACGCTGGCCATTTTGGCCGGGGCCGCAAACGACGTTTATGCCGTCGATGCCGAAAATGGCAAAGTTGTGTGGCAAACAAATCTGAAGTGGGCCTCCGACAAGCCCCAGGAACCGGGCGAAGGCAGCGGCTTTATCTGCACAAATGCAATGAGCGCGACGCCGGTGGTCTCGCCCGTCGATGCTCCTGTGCGACGCCTCTATCTGCTGACCAGCGACGGGTACCTTCGGACCATTGACCTTTCTACAGGCAACGAGAGCGACCCGCCAATTCAAGTGCTTCCATTGCCCTACGGAAAGCCCTACGGGCTTAACCTCGTCCATAACGTGGTTTATACGGTGACGGGTCAGGGCTGTGGTGGCGTGCCTAATGCTCTCTATGCGGTCAACCTCGAGAACAAAAAGCTCACTATTTCGTCTCCACCGCAGGCAGGCTTGTGGGGCACAGCCGGGCCAACAGTAGGCAGCGATGGCACGATCTACTTCGAATCGGGAGACGGCGCTTACGATGCTGCCGCCGGCAAGCTCTCCACCAGTGTTGAAGCATTCACTTTTGCGGGCGATCAGCTGACTCTCAAGGACTTCTACTCTCCCAGCAACCATGTCTGGCTCACAAGGCGGGACCTGGATATGAATGTCACGCCTGTGGTGTTTCCTTACAAGGAGCGGGACCTCATCGTGGCGTCGGGTAAGGAGGGACGCTACTTCGTGTTGGATAGCAAGTCGATGGGCGGCCCCGATCACATGACCCCGCTATTCCGCAGCGAACTCTATTCGAATAAGAACGTGAACTTTCAGACGGAAGGGACATGGGGAAGCCTTACCAGCTGGGAAGCAAAAGACGGCACCCGCTGGGTGCTTGGCCCAATCGGTGGTGAGGTCGCAGTGCCCTTCCCGAAGTCGTATGGTCCTACTCCAAATGGCGGGATCATTGCCCTCAAGCTGAAAGAAAAAGACGGCAAGATCGAACTGGAGCCAGCCTGGCAGTCGCGCGACATGATCACCTCTGAACCGCCGGTGATTGTGAATGGGGTCGTCTTCGTGCTGGCTGGCGGTGAATTTACGGGCCAGGCCAACGATGCGGTGGGTGGGCTATTCAGCGCGCAGGAGCGGATTCAGAGGTCGGTGCCCGCAAAGCTGTTTGCGCTCGACGCGGTGACGGGTAAGGAGCTCTATTCGAGCGGCGATCAGATCACTTCCTTCCTTCATCAGGCTGGTCTCTCTGTAGCTGGCGACAAGGTAATGTTCGGAACATTCGACGGAACCGTTTATTGCTTCGGGGTCAAATAATCGACGCTTGAGAACCCTGTGTCGGAATGGCTTAAGTTTATGAGTTCGGCGGAAATCCATTGAGGGGCATACACGTGAACAAGAGACTTTTGGAGCGAATCGTCGTGCTGCTTTGCGCCGGTGTTTTTCTCTGCTCCATCGCAAGTTACGCGCAGGATCAAAGGGGCGACTGGGCCCTGACCGGTGCAGACGCGGGGCAGATGGGATGGCAGAAAGACGAGTTGGGACTCTCACCCGAGAGCGTGCCTGCAAACTTCAAGTTTCTCTGGAAGATCAAGCTGGGACAACCATCGAAGACCGGCAACAGCTTCAGCGAACCGCTGATGGCCGGGCGACTCATAAACGCCCAGGGGTTCAAGGACTTTGTTTATTGGAGTTCAGCAGATACTTTATTTGCCGTGGACTCTGAGCTCGGGAGCCTCATTTGGAAGAAACAATTCAAGACCGAGACACCGAAATCGGGGTGCGGTGTCTCCAGCCTGAGTATGCTGATGGAGCCTCCGGTCGTGATCAATTTCAATGCGCGGCGCCGACGCGCTCCGGGAACACCACGGCCTCCCGACCCGCCAGTAGCAAAGACGAACGAGCGACGACTTGGAGTTCCGCCCGGTGGAGGCTACTTCGGGCTAAAGGGAATCTATGTGCTGACACCCGATGGCATGCTGCATGAGCAGGTGATGACAACCGGAGCCGATTTTGCCCCACCGGTAAAGTTCCTCCCGGGAGAGAACGGCAGCGCATATGGCTTGAACTTCTCCAACAAGGTCATCTATACGGCAACCGGCCATGACTGTAGCGGCATATCGAACGGACTATGGGCTATCGATCTAACCTCGGCAGACTACCCGGTTGCTAGTTATGCAACACAGAAGATTCGCCCGCTCTCGCTGTCTGGGCCTGTGCTCACTCCCGATGGGGACTCCATATTCGTCACCGGAACTGGAAGCTCTGATTCAAGTGCCGGAGTCTACGCGAACAGTGTGGTCTCAGTGAAAAAGGATATGAAGGTAAAGGACTGGTATACACCCGAGGGCGGGATGGCCAGTCTTGAAAATGTTTCTCCCGTCACCTTCACTTACAAGGAAAAGCAATTAGTCGTTGCTCCCGGCAAGGACGGAAGCATTGCCTTGCTGGACGCAGCGTCACTCGGCGGGTCGGATCACCATACCCCTCTTTTCGAAGCTACTTCAATCTCCAAAACTGGCGAGAAACATGGGTGGGATGGTTTCGCGAGTTGGCAGGACAAAAGCGGAACGACATGGGTTTTTGCGTCTATTTCGGCCGGCGTCTCGGTGAGTGATGGCAGCATCAAGCTCAATGGTTCGACTCCGCATGGAGCCATTGTCGCATTCAAGCTTGACGATTCGAATGGAAAGCTTGCTCTGAACCCCGTCTGGGTTTCGCAGGATATGGTGAACCCCGCACCACCGCGAATCGCGAACGGTGTCGTGGTCGCGCTCTCCGGAGGAAATGCCACTACTCACGCCACCCTCTATGTTCTGAATGCTGCGACTGGCGCTGAATTGTATTCGAGTAAGAATGAAGTCCCTACATACACGCATCTCTCGGGAGTTTCAGTAGGCGACAGTCACGCATTTTTTACAGACCACGACAATGTGCTCTATTCCTTTGGTTTTGCGCTGGAGCACTAGATTCTAGTGCTGGCCAGGTATCGCTTCGATAAGAGGCAAGACGATTATTAGGAGAATGCGAAATGTTAGATCGAGCTACGGTTCAGGAAGCCATCAACGCAGGTGCAGGCGTACTCAGGCTGGAGCCATCGTGGGTGCCACGTTCCTTCATGATTCCTGGACGAAGACTAAAGCTTCATCCCGATGATCTTTATTCTTTCGGCGCTGACAGGGGCGGCATCAACGAGCGGTGGTTCTCCTCAACGACGAAGGCTTCGAATGGTCCATTGACGACTCCGGACGAAGGGCTTAGCTACGTACATCCAGCAAAGGGTGCAAGATTTCTCCTCAAGGATGCGGTTGAAACTGCTGGCGATTTACTCCTCGGCGCCGACGTCATGGAGCGCGAAGGCGGCTGGAATCTTCTCTGCAAGTTCTTCGATAACATGGGGCCGATTCCACATCACATGCACCAGAGCGATGAGTTTGCCAAACTGGTTGGACACAAAGGCAAGCCCGAGGCGTATTACTTCCCGCCGCAGTACAACCAGCTCAGCAATAACTTCCCACATACCTACATGGGGCTTGAGCCGGGAACGACGAAAGACGACATTCGCCGCTGTCTTGAGAACTGGAATCGGGGAGACAATGGCATTATCTTCCACGCGCGCGCTTACCGCCTTGAGCCAGGGAGCGGATGGCAGATTGATCCGGGAATCCTTCATGCGCCTGGATCGCTTGTGACATACGAGCCTCAGGTAAACAGCGATGTGTTTGCGATGTTCCAGTCCGAGGTAGAAGGCCGCATTGTTCCTTGGGATCTTCTCGTCAAAGATGTTCTGCCTGAGTATCATCGCGATCTCGATTATCTGATCAGCATACTTGATTGGGACGCCAATGTGAACCCAGAGTTCGGCAAAACGAACAAGCGGCATCCTGTTCCGGTCAGCCCAGTTGCTCAGATGGAAGAGGCGGGTTATCGCGAGGTTTGGATTACGTACGGAAGCAAGTACTATTCGGCGAAGGAACTCACTGTCCTGCCAGGACGCAGCGTAACTATCAAGGACGCGGCTGCCTACGGATTGATCCTTACTCAGGGTTATGGCACGCTGGGAGGCAATCCGGTATCCACGCCATCCATGATTCGTTTTGGCGAACTTACTGAGGATGAACTATTTGTGACAGCTGCGGCTGCCGCTGCAGGAATACAGATCGTTAATCCCAGCACAACGGATCCGCTGGTCATACTCAAGCATTTCGGCCCGGGCAATCCGGATGCGGAATCTTTGCGCAGAGATCACTAACAAAGGGGAACAGTTATGAGCACATCCAAGCACAAGTTCCCTGCCCTGCACAACGCGATGTGGCCCGGTATTGTCGGTAAAGGATCAGACTCCGAACCTGCGATCGACCTCGACACGATGCTGCATTTGACCGCAGCCGCCGAAGTCGATGGGACGAAATTCGATGGCGTCGATCTCTTCCTGTCGCTGCCGCACACTGACATCGATTCGACAGACGATGAGCTCAAACAACTCGCCGATAAATTGGCCGGACACAACCTCGTCGCCGGTTCTTTGGTTGCCCCTGTTTGGCCTCCCGTCGGCGGTGGCTCGGCGATGGGATCAGAAGATGAGCGCGGACGATTTCTCACCCAGGTTCGCAAGGCCTGCGCCATCGGCAAGAAGCTGCGTGAGATGGGTATTCGCAGATACGGTGTGGTCCGCATCGACTCGGCCGAAGGGCCGTCAGCCTGGGCTGAGAATCCGGTCAAAAATACACAACGGATCGCAGAGACGTTTCGCGAAGCTTGCAATATTGCCGAAGGATACGGCGAACGGCTTGCTGCCGAGGGCGAGATTTGCTGGGGCGGTATGCACGGCTGGAAGCATATGGTCGAGCTATTGGAGCTTGTCGATTGCCCGAAGACACTTGGTTTTCAGGCCGACATGGCGCACACCATGCTCTACACCATGGGCTATAACTCACCGGAAAGCAGAGTGCTTCCACCGGACTACAACTGGTCTGATCCAAATGTACTGACAGAAGCCATACGCACGGTTGCAAACGCATTGCGCTCGTGGACTATCGACTTCCACGTTGCCCAGAATGATGGCACGGTAAAGGGTTCAGGATCACACGACAAGACCGGCCGCCATTGCCCGCCGGACGATCCCAATGGGAAGATGGACATCATCAAGATTGCTGGTCTCTGGATGCGTGATGAGAACGGTGCTCCGACGCGGGCCTATGAACATATCTGCTGGGATGGATGCATGTTCCCGAATACCATGATGACCTCGCCCGATACCTGGGTGAAGATTCTGGCGACGATGATTCAAGTGCGCGATGCGCACGGCTGGGACTAACACGGAGACTATAGCTGTGTCGAAGAAGAAAGACCTGAATATCGGGATCGTCGGTTATGGGTTCATGGGACGCACCCATTCGAATGCGTATTTGCAGGCTCCTCATTTTTTTGATTTGCCCTATCATCCGGTTTTGAAAGCAGTCTGTGCGCGGAATACTGATCGTGTGAAAGGATTCGCGGAAAACTGGGGTTATCAGTCAGTAGAAACGGACTGGCGCGCACTGGTTGCAAGAAACGATATTGACCTCATCGATATTGCCAGTCCGAACGATACGCATGCTGAGATTGCGATTGCCGCCGCAAAGGCGGCCAAGATGGTTTTGTGCGAAAAGCCCCTTGGGCGCACCGCAACCGAGGCGAAGGCGATGGTCGATGCCGTTGAGTCGGCGAATGTACCAAACATGGTTTGGTACAACTACCGCCGCGTGCCTGCTGTGGTGATGCTGAAGAAGCTTATTGACGAAGATCGCTTCGGTCGCATCTTTCACTATCGCTCTCAGTTCCTGCAGGATTGGACCATCTCTCAGGACCTGCCACAGGGAGGCGAAGGTCTGTGGCGATTGGACAGTGCAGTAGCTGGCAGTGGCGTTACCGGTGATTTGCTGGCCCACAACATCGACATGGCTCTGTGGCTAAACGGACCAATTACCGAAGTCTCGGCGATGACTGAGACGTTTATCAAAGAACGGAAGCATAACCTGACCGGTCAGGTTGAGCCGATCAAGATTGATGATGCCAGCGCGTTTCTCTGTCGATTTGAGAACGGATCGATGGCGATCTTCGAAGCGACTCGCTACGCACGGGGACACAAGGCGCTCTTCACCCTGGAGATTAACGGTGAGCGAGCCTCTGCAACCTGGGATCTTCACGATCTGCATCGGCTCGGATATTTTGACTATCGCGATGAGGGGCAACTGCGCGGCTGGAAGAGCATTCACATCACTGACGGCGACCATCCGTACATGAAGAACTGGTGGGTCCCGGGATTGCAGATCGGGTACGAGCACACGTTCATTCACCAGGTTGCTGACTTTATTCTCGCTCTCGATGGCAACAAAACTGCGGCCCCGACCTTTCGAGACGGTTTGGCAACGGAGTATGTCACGGATGCTGTGTTGAAATCAGCAAAGACGAAACAGTGGGAGAAGATACCCGTTGCTTAAGATACACCTGAAGCACGCTTCAAGGAGGAACTAATGGCAGTCGAGTTTAGTTTTCAGAATCGCGGAGCGTCTTTTGCTTCGGTAGTCATATCAGCGATCGCACTTGCCTCCATTTACCCGGCCACGCTCGCCGCACAGGCTGCTAAGCCAGCAACTCATCGGCCACCGACATTTCACTTCGTGCAGCCTGAGCCAATCAACTTCGATGACCATGACGGCTGGACTCAGATATTCGATGGAAAAACGCTATCAAACTGGGATGGGGACACAGATGTGTGGCATGTGGAGGATGGCGCAATTGTGGGTGAGTCGAGCCCCGAGCATCCTTCGGGGACGACAAACATCATCTGGCGTGGTGACGAGCCTGCAAACTTCGAATTGAAGCTGGAGATGAAGCTAGAGGGCAACGGCGCCAACGGCGGAGTACAGTATCGCAGCTTTCACCTCGAGCCAAACCTGAGCCCCGTACCCGACGATGTACCGCCAGAGCAAGGCGAGCGAAGACGAAAACAGTTGGCTCTCGACAGTAAGCATGCCAAATGGAACCTCTCTGGCTATCAGGCCGACTTCGACTACGACAACAAGTACACCGGCCAACTCTACGAGCAGAGTTCGCCGCGTGGCATCATCGCATGGCGAGGTCAAGTAGTGGCCACAGAGCCCGGTAAAAAGCCAACCTTACTTGCGTTACTCGGTACCTCAGGTGAAATGAAAGCCTTCATCAAGCCCGGCGAGTGGAATCAGGTGGAGATTATCGCTGAAGGCAACATGCTTACTCACATCATCAATGGACACGTTATGTCTGTTCTGATCGATACCGATCCGAAATACAGTCAGGCTAAAGGTTTGATCGCCCTTGAAATTGAAGGCCCGGGCAATCTCAAGATTCGCCATCGTAATATCTGGTTGAAGAAGCTTCCATGAAGGCACGCAGACCGCATAGATGATCACAAAATAGTCCTATTTATTCGGGGAAGCGATCGTGAGCAGAATCATATTCAAGGGACGTCAAGCGGCTCAGATCGAAAACGACTTTCTGCGCGTGACCATTCTAAAAGAAGGCGGCCACATTGCGGAGATCTTCGACAAACGCGCTGGTGTCAGCCCACTGTGGATACCGCACTGGACCTCGGTTGAACCATCAAACTTCGGACAAGCTCAGCAGGGGCAATTCGGAACCGGACCCGATGCGAAACTGCTGGTCGGCATCATGGGCCACAATCTATGCCTTGACTTGTTTGGAGGCCCATCTAATGAGGAGGCTCTTGCCGGGCTCACGGTACACGGTGAGGCTTCCGTCGCCCCCTACGACATTGCAGAGTCCTCTGATAAGCTTCTCCTCGAATTGACGCTCCCGCTGGCTCAACTCAGGTTCTCGCGATCGCTGCAGCTCCATGGGCAACACATTCGCATTCGCGAGACCGTCGAGAATCTAGGAGCAATGGATCGCCCTCTTGCCTGGACACAGCACGTTACGCTTAGTCCTCCCTTTCTTGACCCCGCAACAACGCAATTTCGCGCTTCCATGTCACGCTCGGTCGTGTCTGAGACCGACCCAGGGTTCAATGCCTATCTGAATCCAGGGGCTGAATTTACCTGGCCCATGGCTCCTCTATCGGATGGCGGACTGGCAGACCTACGCCAGATGAAGAAGACCGCTCCTGCGAGCGGTTATACGGCTCATCTCACAGACCTACGTTGCGACGATGCATATTTCGTGGCCTTTTCACCTCAGTCAAAGCTGGCGTTTGGCTACATCTGGAAACGTATGGATTTTCCCTGGATGGGCATCTGGGAAGAAAATTGCAGCCGGCTTGGCTCTCCTTGGGACGGTTGCACATTAACTCGCGGCATGGAGTTCGGTGTCTCGCCTTTTCCTGAGTCGAGGCGAGAAATGATAGATCGTAACCGCCTGCTGGACGCCCCTACTTACAAATGGATTAATGCCAGAGGGCGCCTGGACGCCGAGTATTGGATCAGCAGCCAGATCATGGACGCTGTGCCGGAATCTCTTACTTGGCCTCAGGCTTAGGAGAACCGGCTCCGAAGATTAACCGATCCTTCTTGGCATCGATCTTTTTCGCATCCACGTTCGGGACCTGTTTCATGTCCTCAATAGACTTGAAACCCTTTTGCTTGTCACGATAGGCAACGATCGCCTTTGCGTCGTCCAGGCTGATCTCCAGAATGTCCGCAATCTGCTTGTCTGTTGCCATATTTACAAATATCTTCTGGATGGCCGACGGGGGAAAGTTCGTTGTGAGATAGTCCGCGATGTCGCTGAAATCTTCGTCGTTGCCCGTTGCACCGAGTCGCACCATCTTGGTGATCGTGTTTTCCCATCCCAGTCGATTCTGTCCTGAAGCGAGAATGATATTCGGCGAGTGACACCGGACGCACAGCCGCATCACGGCTTCTCTTCCCTCCCCTGCTGGGAACTCGGGATGCGCTCCAGGCTCTTGATCACCAGGGGAACTCTGCCTCGCGAATACTGGCACGCGCGAGGACAGAGACAACACGATCATTCCTGCGCCAAGGAATAATAGCGTCAATCCGCACAGACGGCGATTGAGCGTGATTCTTCTGTTTAGACCGCGCTTCACAACTGCTCCTGAATTGATAGAAGATGACGAAGCCGCACGTGCCCGGTCGCCACACACTCAACACAAACATTCGAGCCTGCTGCTACGAGAACCCTAATGAGACTGAAGATGAGACGTCTCATCAAAAGTATACTTAGCAGTATTGCAACTGTCGATGCTCTCAACGTGAAGCCGCGAGTCCTGCGCCACACTCGAGGTCTATGCATCCAACCCCGTCGTGAGTTGGGGAGGCTCGCGCAATATTCAGGTCGGTGCCAAGTTCCAATGGGGAGTGCCGCTTTGCCCTCTGTCCTTTGACGAATACAGGCAACAACAGACGACTTCAAGCCAGTTTCACATAGCACAGTGTTATGAAAAGGGCTAAGTCGCAACCCGGAAGAGCTTAGTTATCCTTCCTACTTGATTCCAGTCTGAAACGTACACGTTCCCTGCTGTGTCTATGTAACAGCCGTGTGCCGCACTGAAAACAGTCGAAGGAATGCTGTCAGGGTTCAGGCCATAGTTGGCCCATTGGTTGTGTTGGGGGTTATCACCAAGAAAGGCGACCGGCACATTGTTTTTATCAAGAACTGTAACCCTTCCCAACAGCTCCGAGACAACAGCGTAATCACCGTGAAAGCTGACCTGGCACGGGCGGCGCATGTGCTGTGTAATGTGACCAACGAACTTTCCGTCGAAGTCGAAATGGGTGAGACGAAAGTTCTCGCGATCACAGACGAGAAGAAGCGGTTGGTCGTAACGCGTGTCGACCGCCAGCCCGTGACTGCAATCGCATTTACCGTCTTCGGCGCCCTTGCCTGCGAAGCTGGACTGATAGTTGCCGTGTTTGTCGAACCTGAAGATACGAGAGTCGCCGTATCCATTCGCGACGTAGATTGAACCATCAGGACCTGTCACGACCGAAGTGACTCTCCACTCATTTGGGCGTTTGAATCCGGCTTCAGAGGGAGCCGTGATTTTCTGGACTACGGTCCCATCCGTCTTCATTTTGAGTACCAGCCAATTCTCCGCCGGGGTTCCCTTTTGCACGGTCGCATAGAAGAATTCATTGCCCTCTTCGACGCCGTAGTGCAGTGAGTGAACCTCGGGATATTGATTGGCGATAGTCTTCAGGAGACGCCCCCCCGGTTCGTACACGAGAATGCCGGTTTCGCTTTGAGTGCTCACATACAGAGTGCCAGTCTTATCGCTGGAGATAGCACCGTGGGTTCCGCCAAACTGTCGTCCTGCCGGAAGCTGACCCCAATGCGGAACAACTTCGTAGGTCCACTCGCCATTACCCGTGCGCAAACGAGAAGGATCGATGCGCTCCTGGCTGCTTTCCGCTCGGAGAAGAGATGAACCACCTGCGAAAGTAGAAAGAGCAGAAAGGGCAGCGAGAGTTCCAAAGGAGCGCCGGTTCAGTTTAGACCCCTTGGTGGTATTCGAGTCAGCTTCCATAGTGAATTCCTCGTGAGTCGTTGAGTCTGTCGATTGCGCCGCAAATGTGGAAATAGCAGAATGGCAGCATCGCAGTACTTCCTCGGCGTTGAATGAGACGTCTCAATCGTGAACTCAATCTAAGAGTCTTGGGATGAGCCTGTCAAATTCTTCCTGATGCGCCCGGATGCGGTTCCCGTTGCACCATACGAAGATCACCATTCAACCAACGGTGACACAAAGAGAGTTTGCAAAGCTTACGGGAGTTTCCGCTGAACAGCTTCGAATATGACCAAATATTTTCGGAAGAAACTGCTCACCATAGATGGAATAGTTTCAGTTGAATCACATGACCAAATGGTGTGATTGGTCGCGGAGCGATGCATGGATACAATTCCATATTCTTCACGGGCGAGATTGGGATTATTGAAAAATCCATGCTTGAGATTTTGAAATAGCACCAGCGTCACATCATTCCCTGCTGCGCTCAAGGCATCGAAAAGATACCGGCTCTGATTGCACGGAATGAGGGTATCGGCTTCACCATGCAGGATCAGAAAAGGTGGGCTGACGGAACACACGTAGTGAACCGGATCTGCAAGCTTTACCTTCTGAGAAGACTTATTCACAGCAGCACCGATGTGACGTGATTCGAATGAGTCGGGATCGCCTGCCGGCAGCAAGGTTCCCACTAAGATGCTCTCAGCATCGTTTCCGATTGATCGCATGGAAGAACGATCCTCATCAATGCGAGCGAAGTTAGTAGGGCCATAGCCGTCTACGACGGCCTGAACGGCTGAGGAGAACCCAGGGTGTTCCTCGCTGAGAAACTGCTCTTCGCGAGACAGAGCTGCACACGCTGCGAGATGTGCTCCGGCTGATGATCCCCAGAGGCCGATGTGTTCCCGGTCGAATCCGAAGCTCGATGCTACCTTCCGTACCCAGCGTACGGCTGTCTTCACATCTTCAACGGGGAGAGGAAACTTCACTTCATCGCTAAGCCGGTAATCAATGCTGACGATCGCAAGCCCTGATTCTCGCGCAAAGAGTCCAAGGTCTGGCGCAAGGCGGCGATCCCCGAAGCGCCATCCACCCCCGTGAAGCCAGATCACGACCGGTAACGGCGCGTTCGCCGCTGCGGGAATATAGATATCCGCCAATCGCTCGGAACCTCCCGCATGGCTGTATACCTGGTCTGCGTGGATGCGTACCTCTGGATCTCGCTCACTCATCTCGATCATTCACTCCAATCAGCCTACTCGCGCCTGAGGTGGAGGCCCGCCAGGATGCTCGAGAATCGTTAAATCCAGTTCAGAGAGGTGCTGAATTACACGATCAAACCGGAACGGAGGGGGTACCAGGGGATAGCGGTATCCATCAAAGGGAGTACATAGATAACGGAAGAATGGTTCGAAATCGCCCGGCGTGACAAAGCCGAGAAAGCGAGTGTCATGCTTTTTGAGTTGGAATGAATGAGCCGTCTTTGGCGGAACATGGAGGAAATCACCAGGACTGAGCGTGATAAAACCATCCTCGACAAACATCTCCATTTCGCCATTCAGACAGTGGAACAATTCCGTCACTCTTTCGTGACGATGGCGCGGAATGGGAAAGCCGATCGGACCTTCCGTGAGGAGCGAGATGAATGTCCCATTGCTATGGGCTTGGTTCCCCAGGATTGTGTATACCTGGTCGCCTGCAATCATGCGTTCTCCTTCGCTGGCTGCCAGGACAAACGGAACCATGCCATCGGGAGCAGTTGTAAGCTTCGCTTCGCAGTGATCTTCGTGCTGCGAATCTGCCGCAATGATTTCGGTATCAACTGAGTCGTCGAGCACTGCCCACTCTATCGGGTCAGCGCTTTCGGCATAGACATTGCCTGAGTAGGGTTTGCCAATCCGAGCATAGATGTCTGCAGCGTTTCCACCGAAGCACCAGGTCAGCAACTTACCACGATGGTCAAGGAAGCTATACCCGTGCGCGGTGCCGGGAGGAATGTTTACGTAATCTCCGGGCGTGAGCAGGTAGCTCTTGTTATCCAGATGCAGAGAAAGGACGCCTTCCAGAACGAACAGGGCCTCGTGAGTTGTTCGATGCCGATGAGGCGGAAATGTGACCCCCTTGGCCCCAGTCAGGATAGTTCCAGAAGCGGATTGCCCAAACTCCTCGGGCCGGGCAATAACAGTAGCGAGATGGTTTCCGAATACGTAGCGAATTCCCTCACCCGCATCGATTTTGTAAGGAGCCTGGGTTGCAGGCAATTCGTTCCTAACCATGATGATTGACCTCAATTCATTGCTTGCAAACGGCGATGCTCGGGGCGCGTTCCGGCTAATATTGATTTGTTTGCGGCGTGGTGTCTGCTGCGCATGATCACCGTTAGTTCTGAAGAACGGTACCATAGCGTACCAAGCTATAACGGAATTCATAGCAAACACGGAACTGCTTTGTAAAGCCGAAATTATGCGGCTAATCTGGTTGACAGATTTATGGTACGCGCAGGTACCATTTGAGCTTGTGGCTCTCTGTTGAGTTTCAGAACGCTGACCCAAGGCGGTGCAGGTACTGCACAAATCGCGGCTGATTCGTCGCTCATTGAAAGGTATTGAAATGAGATTCGCTACTTTCAAGATTCGAGAGAATATAACCTGGGGAATGGTTGAAGAAGAGACGGCCGTAGATATTGGCAGTGTTCTTAGTGGACGGTTTCCAGATCTTAAGTCTCTCATTGCGCAAGGTGGATATGACGAGGCGCAAGCAGCAAGCGCTTCTGGTCCGCGCTACGATTTGGCGGATCTTAGCTGGCTGCCAGTAGTGCCCAATCCTGACAAGATATTCTGCGTCGGTCTGAATTACGAGATGCATCGGAAAGAAACGGGAAGAGCCGAGGTCGCTCACCCGACGATTTTCACCCGATTTCCTAACTCGCAGACCGGACATCTGACTGACATTGTTCGCCCGCGTGTGTCGACTGATCTTGACTTCGAAGGGGAGTTGGCTCTAATCATCGGCAAGGGAGGGCGCTACATCTCAAGGGATCGAGCATTCGATCACATCGCAGGTTATGCATGCTACAACGACGGGAGCGTGCGTGATTGGCAACATCATACGCATCAGTTCACACCAGGAAAGAACTTTCCGCAGACAGGCAGTTTCGGACCGTGGATGGTCACGCCGGATGAGCTTCCCGATCTCGGAAAGCGCACGATTATGACTCGGCTCAATGGACAAATTGTGCAACAAGCTACGTTTGGACAAATGATCTTCGATATTCCAACTCTCATCGAGTACTGCTCTTCTTTCAATCCTCTTGAATGTGGAGACGTTATCGTGACTGGAACGCCTGGCGGTGTTGGGGTGAAGCGAAATCCGCCACTCTGGATGAAGCCTGGTGATGTTGTAGAAGTGGAAATTGAAGGGATTGGCGTTCTGCGAAACGGAATCTCGGACGAAGTGCTCTAGTAATTCTGATGCGACGAAATCTGCACGAAATGGAGGTCAAAGTGGGCGAGTTCTCAGTCATCGCGATACGAAGCGTGGACCTTGGAGTTCCTGACGTCGCGCGCGCTGAGACTTTCTATACAGAGAGCTGGGGATTGGCTGTTGCTGTACGACAGGGCGGTGTTGTCTACCTGCGTGCAACTGGGCGAGAACATCATGTGCTGGCGCTGCATCCACATCATCGCTCTGAAATTCTGTCAGTGAGCTTTCGCGTGGCAGCGGGGGAAACACTATCGCAGATAGCTACGGCGGTCACCACGGTAAATGGACGCATCATCGAAGCCGTCGGGCCGAACGGTGAGCCTGATGGAGGACTCGTTCTCAAGGTGTTAAGCCCGGAGGGATATGTTCTGCGCTTCCATCACGGCGATGTACTGCACGACTATAAAGACACACGATGCTCATGTCCCTATCGCATGTCACACGTTAATCTCAACTGCGCTGACATTAAAGCAACGAGCCACTTTTTTCAGAATGCATTGGGATTTAAGCTGACCGACCGATCAAAGGCTATGGCGTTCCTTAGTTGTAATCAGGATCATCATTCGATAGTCCTGGCAGACTCAGGCGTAAATGGACTCAACCACGTCGCGTTCATGATGCCTGACCTCGAATCAGTCATGCGCGGCTCGGGTCGAATGATCGACAATGGATTCCCGATCGGCTGGGGTGTTGGGCGACACGGGCCAGGCGACAATGTTTTCGCTTATTTTGTGGATCCATTTGGATTTGTGATTGAGTACACGGCTGAGGTGCTGCAAGTAGGCGAGGATTACCAGGCGCATGGTCCGGATTATTGGGTGTGGCCTGCGGGCCGGACTGATCACTGGGGTATCGCTCCGCCCAAGCCCAGCTATGTCAAACAAGCACAGTTGGCGATTCACTTCGCAACCCCGAAGGTAGACAACAAATCACTTCGCAGCGAGACGGGAGGGCCTTTGAGTTCATGAGGGCTAAATCAGAATTCGATGTAGTGATTGTGGGCTTTGGCCCTGCTGGAGCGATTGCTGCGTGCTGGTTGGGTCAGGCAGGTGTGAAAACTCTTGTCGTCGAGAAGAGCCGCACGATTTGGGAGATACCCAGAGCAATGGCTCTCGATCACGAAGTTCTGCGGGTCTTCCAGAACATCGGGGTAGTCGAAAAGGTTCTTCCGCATACTGCCCCATTCGGAGACTCTGAGCACTACGGCGCTGCGGGTCAACTGATCCGGCGCATCGGTGTTGTTCCTCCGCCTTATCCGCTTGGCTACCTGCCGAACATGGTGTTCACACAGCCTGCTGTGGAGAGAATACTGCGGGACCGGGCAGAAAGTCATGCATCCGTGAAGGTGGATCTAGCTAAAGAAGTTATCGGCCTGGAGCAACGAGAGGACGGCGTATCGCTGACGATTCAAGATGAAGATGGAAGGACCGAGATGGTGAGAGCCGCGTACGTGATTGGATGCGATGGCGCATCAAGTACCGTTCGGCGCCTTGTGAATCTCTCTCTCGATGACCTTGGATTTGATGAACCCTGGCTGGTCGTTGATCTCCTCGTAAACGATGACGCCTTGGCGAAGTTGCCGCCTGTATGTGCACAATATTGCGACCCTGACCGCCCGTACACTTACATCATCGGGCCGGGAAATCATCGCCGCTGGGAGATCATGCTGAATGCTGGAGAAGATCCGCTCCAAATGGAACAAGAGGACAAGGTGTGGGATCTGTTGTCGCGATGGCTCAATCCAACGGACGGGAAGTTATGGCGGGCCAGCAGTTATCGCTTTCATGCGCTGGTTGCTGACAGGTGGCGAGATGGCCGGGTGTTCATCGCGGGAGATGCAGCGCACCAACAGCCTCCGTTCATCGGTCAAGGCATGTGTCAGGGCATTCGCGACGTCACTAATCTCTGCTGGAAGATGACAGCAGTTTTAGGTGGTGAAGCTGGAGACACGCTTCTCGATACGTACGAAGAGGAACGCAGCCAACATGTACGCACTCTGACGGAGCGCATCAAGCACATTGGTGCGGCAATTTGTGAACGCAATCCGGAAGCGGCGCGCCTGCGTGATGAATCTCTTCTTAAGCAAGGGGACGGAAAGGCTCCCTTTGTAACGCGCCAGGAGATTGTGCCGCCGCTTCAGTCGGGCCTTATCGCTCCCGAATATGACCCAGCAGCGGGTACTCTGTTCCCCCAACCGACTCTTTCCACGCCAACTGGAGTGGCTTTGCTGGATAACATCACAGGGCTAGGATGGCGATTGTTTTTGGATGGCCGGATCGAAACTGAGCGCCCGAAAACTGAGCAGTTTGGAATTCATGCTCTCGCTTTGGGAGGCGAACACTCTACCGATGCGGAAGGGGTGGCTGCAGCCTGGTTTGACAGGCATGGGTGCGTTGCGGTAATCGTTCGTCCCGATCACTACGTCTATTGTGGACTGCGGGACATGAGCCTTGTTGAAGATGTATGCAGTGCGCTGCAAGGTCGAATCAGAAATGTGAAGGTAGTAGTCGCCGGGGTAAGTAGAAGTGCCTGAACAGGTCTCGCGCTAGCGTTTCGCAACTGAGGCGCGTGATGATTGCTTTCGGGATGTGTTGCGGGTACGCGATGAACTCGATGTATTGGACGGCGCATAGTAACAAAGGAACATTTCGACTGCATGTTGGACGTGTTTTCGGGTATTGAGAACCTCTTGATTCTGCCCGAGCACAACGGCTGTCAGGTATCGCGCACTAATAATCAGATCCAGAAAATCGTCGGCAGCCTGGAAGGGGTCTGTCTTTCGAAGAAAGCCCGCAGCCATCTGACGCTTGATGAAGGTCGCTGTATTTTCGCGGCCAGTGTCAGGCCCGAGCAGATAGAACTTTTCTGCGGACACGGGGTCCCGCGACGTCTCAGCTGCCACAATTCTGAACAGCTTTCCGAATTTATCAGAATGGATAAAGTTCAGGATGTCGGTTCCAGCTCTTGTGAGCACTTTGCGAATGTCGTCACCGGATGACCAGCTTACGTTCATCTGAGCATGGATCTCGAGTTGGAGCTGAGCGATTACCGCGGCAAGTATCGAGCGCTTGTCGGCAAAGCAGGCATAAAGCTCGCGCTTCGAGACTCTCGCGAGCTTCGCGATATCCGCTGTACTCGTAAATTCGAATCCATTCTCAAGGAAACTTTCAGAAGCAGCGTCAAGGATACGTCTTTGGTGATCCAACTTTGGACTCGCCGTGTTTTCAACCATCTCACCAAAATCTCCAGGGGCAAGGCTGCCTGCCGTTTTCAAACCTATGTTGAGAGCCAGCCATCAATGACGCGCAAATCTACGCATTTACTAAAGGACTTCAACATTGTAAACTTCCGGAAGTTCGCTAGGCGTCCATTACTGCGTGGGTTCAAGAGTTAACTTTTGTACCCGCCAATTCAGCAATTCGGCTGCATACAAAACGTTCTCAGACGGACATGCCAACTCGTGAATCCAGCCAAACTGGCCTGGGCCGTGACCAGTGGTACCGAGCACGCCAAGTACTTTGCCATCCAGAGTAAGTTTATAGATTCGCCCTGGATAACCATCGGACGCATAAAGAACCTGATGAGGTCCGGGCGTGATGCAAATCGCCCAGGGAGAGCCGTTCAACATTGTCTTGTTTAAGGGCGCTGGCGCTTCAGGGGTGGCTGGCACTCCTGAAGGCGCGTTCCCCAGCCAAGGATGAATCTTGTGATCGTACGGCACGTTGATGTGGATCTCGCGCTGAAACTTGCCATCTCCATCAAACACCTGAATACGCCCGTTGCCGCGGTCGGCAACATACACATTGCCTCCGTCGTCAGCGGCAATACTGTGCGGAGTATTGAACTGACCTGGACCATTTCCGGGCTCGCCCCAGGACTTGATCCAGTTACCATCCTTATCGACCTTGGCTATGCGGGAATTAATGTAACCGTCGCTGATGTAGGTATTGCCGGCCGGGTCCCAGGCGATATCTGTTACCTGTCGAAACTCTCCATCGATCGGAGGTAGCGGTGGTCGAGGGTGCTTGAGGGGACCAGTGCCTTCGTCTGAGGCCTCCTGCTTGCGACCGAAGACCATTAATACACGGCCTTCCGGATTAAACTTAACGACCATATCCGAACCCTTGTCGGCAACCCAGATGTTATCTTCCTTGTCGACCTTGACGGCATGGGCATAACTCCACGCATACAAATTGTGGCCGATCTCGCGGATGTATTTTCCGTCGGCGTCGAACTCGAGCAATTGGGCGGCCGCAGCGCCATAACCCGGGCCAGTCGTGCTGCCACGAGAGAAAACGAAAACGTGTCCTTTTGAGTTGACAGCCACGCCTGCGGCTTCGCCAAAATAAAGGTCTGACGGCAGCTTGAAGAAATCGGTTTGCGCGTGAAACTTGATTTCGGGTACCGATTGCTGAGCAAGCAACGGTATGAGTAGACAAAAGACAGCCGCCAAGGCGAAATATTTCATGCGTTCTCCCTGAGTAGATCACTGGTCCGAGCCTATGCTGCGCGAAACCAAGGTGCGGTGCGAACAGCATCAGTCCTGGCCAAACCTCGTCAAATCTGGTCAGCAAAGTTCACGGCATCAAGACAAGCGTCCCCGTATCTTCGTTCGTAATACTAATATGGCTTGTTGGTTTAGGTAACACGGAAACTGAAACGTGCTTCCCAGGTCGTGCACTTATATAGATTGTTTTATTCTTAGTTGTGTCTGGGACGTGGGTCTAACTACTGGCTGGAAAGAGAGCATCGAAGATCCGGCCTAAAAGGCGGCGCAGCGCTTTCTCTGAGAGAATATCTGGTTCGAAGTGGCTCTCGAGGATCAAGCCAGAGACGACCGGCCCCAACGCTATCAGCGACAAGTCGTTGTCCTTTTTCTGTTCCCGCGTAAGTTGCCCGAACACCTTGTCGCGGATCGAATCATCATTCGTCTTCGACATTTCAAATGTTTTGCGAAACCGTTCTTTCGATTCCGGACGACGGAGTGCGAATAGTTTGAATTCAAGAGTCAGAACAGACCATGCCCTGTCCTGCACGAGGTCAACAAAGAAACCACGAAAAGCCTCCATACTTTGTTTCCGGCTCGTGCACTTTCTGAGGCTGTCGAAGAGCCGATCAATATATGATCTGGTTCGGTATTCGAAGAGAGCAAGAAACAGATCTTCTTTGCTCTTGAAGTGTGTGTAAACCGCTCCCTTGCTCCTGCCCGCTGCTGCGGCGATCTCATCGAGCTGAGCGCTTTCAAATCCGTCGCGCACGAAGATTTCTTCGGCGGCACTGAGAAGCCTGGCCTGCGTTTCCTTGATACGAAGCTGTTGTTTACTCAGAGTTTGCATGGGCACTCCCTATTTCAACATTCCTCTAATTTTGACGTTGGCAATAAACTGACTGGTCAGTATCCTTCTTGATTATGTCACAACAGACAGAGTTCGGAGCGCTATCGGGTCGTGTGGCTCGTTTTACTCCGTTCAAAACTCCGGCTTATGGCGGATTGCAGCGTACTGCAGGCAGACGGCGAGGATCTTTCGTTCATCACCGTCGAAGCAGTAGATGCGCAAAGGAGATTTCAACCCAATGCGTCGGCTGAGGTACAGTTCAAACTCAGCGGCGCCGGCACGATCATTGCCGTAGGCAACGGAGACGGGAAAAGTACGGAGCCGTACCAGGGCGACCACCGTGCACTCTTCAACGGACGCGCGCTGGTCGTGGTGCGGACGTCGAGAATGCCAGGGACCATCGGACTTTCCGCCAGTGCGCCTGGCTTAACTTCGGGCAGTGCAAGCCTTCGAGCTGAGCCGGGAAAGCCAATGGCAGAGTTGCGATAGCCCGGAAGTCCACAATGTTCTACTGGTAGCGCCTCGATGATTCGCACCAGAGACAGCTGGCAGCAAAAACTGATACAAGACGAGGATGATGTAAACGAAGAATCAACGGGCAATCTCAAATACGAGGCGACGGTACACCCCTATGCGTAGACTGCGTTTACTTTTCATCCTTACGCTAACAATTGCGTCTTTAGCTGCCAGCTGTCGCGCGCAACAGAATCCAGCCATCATCGACGTAGACGCTGCGCATCCGGGTGCTGCGATTTCTCCTCAGATGTTTGGCATCTTCTTCGAGGACATCAATTTTGCGGCGGACGGCGGTCTCTACCCTGAGTTGGTGAAGAACCGCTCCTTCGAATTTCAGGAGCCGCTGACTGGCTGGCATGCAACGCTCGGCTTCAGCGACAAGGGGATCGCTGCGCCGAAAGGCGAGATCAGCGTTCGAACCGAAGCACCGTTATACGCGACCAACCCCCACTACCTGAGAGTTCGTGCCTACGAGCCGGGGTACAGCTTGTACAACACGGGCTTTCGTGGCATGGGAGTTCAGAAGGATGCGGAGTACCGATTCTCGGCCTATGTGCGAAGTGGCGGCCTAAAGGTGATCCGAGCCGCTCTTACCGATGCCGCGGGGCACGAGATAGGGAGCGGCAAGCTGGAAGGTTTCGATGGAACATGGAAGCGGTACGAAACCGTAATCCACTCCACGGCTACGGTTCAAAAGGCGCGGCTAAACTTATTCGTCGACGGTATCGGATATGCAGACCTGGATATGATCTCGCTCTACCCAGTGGATACCTGGAAGGGGCGGCCAAATGGACTGCGAAAGGACCTCGTCCAACTTTTATATGACATGCATCCTGGTTTCATTCGCTTTCCTGGAGGTTGCATCGTCGAAGGGCGACAGCTATTGACGCGCTATCGCTGGAAGACGACTGTGGGGGATATTGACAAGCGAACAACCATCATCAATCGCTGGAATAATGAGTTTGACCAGCGGCCTGCTCCCGATTACTTCCAATCATTCGGGCTGGGCTTTTATGAGTACTTTCAACTTGCCGAGGATGTCGGCGCGAGGCCACTGCCAATTCTCAATTGCGGCATGGCGTGTGAGTTCAACTCAGGCGAGACAGCGCAGTTGAACCAACTGGATGAATATGTAAAAGACGCACTCGACCTGATTGACTTTGCCAATGGCCCGGTCACAACACCGTGGGGCAAGCTTCGCGCGCAGATGGGGCACCCCAAGCCTTTTCATCTCGAAATGCTTGGTGTCGGGAATGAGCAGTGGGGCCCTAAGTATGTCGAACGATACAAGGTTTTTGCCGCGGCTTTGAAGGCCAAACATCCTGAGATCAAGCTGGTCGTTGCGGCGGGGCCATCTCCCTCCGGTGAAACTTTCGACAGCATGTGGACGACATGGAAGCAACTCCACCCGGACATCGTAGACGAACACTACTACATGAGTCCTGAGTGGTTCCTCACGAATACTAGCCGTTACGATCACTATGACAGGAAAGGTCCACAAATATTTGCTGGAGAATATGCTGCTCAATCCGTCGGCGCGACGAGCACGCAGAACCGCAACAATTGGAAGACAGCGATTGCAGAGGCTGCATTCATGACAGGACTCGAACGCAACGGCGACGTCGTCCGGATGGCTTCGTATGCACCCCTGCTGGCGCACGTCGATGCATGGCAGTGGAAGCCTGATGCGATCTGGTTCGATAATCTACGTTCGTATGGGACGCCGAATTACTACGTTCAGAATGTCTTCGCCAACAATGCAGGGACGCGCATTGTACCCATAACTCAAGCGATCGACAGCGGACTGTACACAAGCGCAGCGTTCGACGAACGAAGCCATGAATTGATCGTGAAGGCGATCAACAATACCTCTGCGAGTCGATCATTAAAGATTCACCTGAATGGCATGAGCGCATCCGGAACGGCGAAAGCAACGGTCCTTCAAAGTGCCGATCTGGACGGTGAAAATAGCTTTGATCACCCGACAGCTATTGCCCCGGTATCATCTACAGTCGATGTTACGTCCGGAGAGATCTCGGCGAACTTACTTTCCTACTCCGTTACGGTTTATCGCGTACCTGTTCCATAGCGGAAGAACTGATCGGTGGCATGCCTGATATCCCGCCACCAGTCCATGGACAAGGCGTTGACTCTGCCTAGCCGCTTCCACGCGCTTTGATGACATGGAGGTTCAGGCGAGTCTCCTTAGTTTCAAAAACGCGCAGTGGATACTAGGATTCGTAGTACTGCTGTTGGTCCCGCTTCCATGCATCATGCGACGTCCGAATAAAGAGGAGACTGAGGCTGCTGCCGCTGCGCACCAGGAGCGCAACGGCGAGTGATCGGGTATAGTACGAGCACTAACTCAGACGCTTAAGTTCACCCTCGGCAAGGACGCACTCCAGTTGCTGTGACAATCGAAGGCGATCCTCTGAGTCTGGTTTAATTTCAATGGGCAGCAGCTTGGCGTTGATCCAACCCTAACGAGCAGAAACTCTTTGTGAAGCTCCCTCGACAAGAGAGTGAAGTAACTCTGTCACGCTCGAGCACCGTGCCAGGCTCGCGCTCTGCCCAGCCCATAGCGCGAGCAACTCTGCTTTGCCAGCCTTCTGCGCGGGCAGAGCAAGGTTTCTCATGAGAGCGCGCTGCAGCGGGTATGGCAGTACTTCCACGCCTGGTTGATTCATCTCTTTCAGCAATTGATTTTGAATGCCTCGCGCGAGACGCCCTGTAAATCCACGCGTGAGGGAGGTATGGCTGGCGTCGCCGCTCAGAATCGCTTCGCGATGAAGAGGACTTGCTCCTGACTCTTCGCAAGCCAGGAAAACGGTGCCCATTTGAACCCCTTCGGCGCCGAGCGCAAATGCCGCAGCGATGCCGCGCGCGTCTGCGATGCCACCCGCAGCGACAACAGGAATCTTTACGGCGTCAACCACCTGCGGTACCAGAGAGACAGTGCCAGTGAGCGAGTCCTCTGAGGAGCGCAGGAAGGAGCCGCGATGTCCGCCAGCCTCAAAGCCGGATGCGACCACGATGTCGACGCCGGCTTGTTCCAGGGCAACAGCTTCCTCGGGGGTTGTGGCCGTGCCGATTGTGGCAATGTTTTGGCGTCGAGCCTCGTCCAAAACCTCCTTTGGAGGAATGCCATAGATGAAGGAGAAAACCGAAACCTTCGCGTCGAAGAGAATGCGAACCTGATCCTCAAAGTGGATTGGCTTATACGCTGCGAATGCCGGCCGGGTACCGCCGACCGCTTCGATGTGTGGAACGAGCTGAGCTAAAGCAAGTTCGAAGGCTTCGGCATTCGACTTGAAGGCTCCCTCATCTTCCATCGATACCCAGAGGTTGATCGCAAACGGCTTTGACGTGAGAGAACGGATCTCCGCGATAACATCCCGAATCGCTGGCGGCTCCAGGCTGTGAGCTCCAAAAGAACCAAGGCCGCCGAAGTTTGAGACGGCCGCTGTAAGTCGCTGAGATGAGAAGCCGCCGAGCGGTCCTTGAATAATTGGGTAGTCAATCCCCAGTGCGCTCGTTACGCGCGTGCGGTTCCATGCTGAACGCGGTTCTGCCATAACAACCTCGCAAGAAAGAGCGGTATCAATGCCCCCTCTTCATGCTTCAACTTCAAGAGTGACTTCGAGTTCAACCGGCATGCCTAGTGGAAGGCTCGCAACTCCAAGGACAATGCGAACGGAAAGCTTATCTTCGCCAAAGACATCGCTGAAGAGTTCTGAGGCTGCGTCCGCCACCTTTGGTTGGGCAAAGAAGTCTCCCTCGGTAACGATGTACACTCCGAGACGGACGACCTTCGTCACCTTGTCCAATGAACCCAGATGCTTCCTCGCCGCAGAGAGCACGTTGAGCGCCGCTATCCGCGTTGCCTGTCGCCCCTGCTCGACGTCCAGTTCCCGGCCGAGACGGCCTAAGAACCTCGGTTCGTGACCGACCGCAGGAAGCATACCGCTAAGGAAGAGAAGATTTCCGGTCTGCACAGTCTCAACATAGGGACCGAATGGAGTGGGCGGGGGCGTAAGTTCAATGCCGAGTTCCTGCAGCCGGCGCTCCGCACTGACCGGCTGCGAGCCCTTTGGGCTTACCATTTTGCCAGAGTGAGCACCACCGTCCATGTGCAGCACCTCCCCCGTCACCTGACGACGCCGCGATGCTTCGCGGTGTCCTTTCCATTGCACAACTGCTGCGAAGTAGCAAAGATGCCTGAGTTCCATCCGATAGGCGCTCCCTATCGTTGAGTAAAACATACGACCAATCCTGGTGGAGAGCGAGCAAATCTATCCTGCGTATGAGCAGATCAACGGTGAGTATCGCTTACGAAATTCAACATCAAATGGCATTGAGGAGCGTCCAATGAGCCATCTAACCAACTCAATGCGCCAGCTCTTTCAAATCATAGTCGTCGCCATCATGCCGCTCACGATGCTGGCGCAGCGAAAGAAGAGTGCGATGCAACAGCCCGTGTACTACCCCACGGTGAAGGTTGACGGCCTTAACATCTTCTACCGCGAAGCAGGGCCAAAGGACGCACCGACGATCTTGCTGCTCCACGGTCTTCCGTCATCTTCGCGCATGTTTGAGCCGCTCTTCCAGCGGTTGGCAAATGACTACCACCTTGTTGCGCCTGACTATCCCGGCTTCGGTCACTGCGACTGGCCCGATCCTAAGGAATTCGGATATACGTTTGACCGCATCGCCTCAATCATGGCGGATTTCACCCAAACGCTCGGCTTGTCGAAATATACCCTTTACATGCAGGATTACGGTGGCCCGGTTGGGTTTCGCATGGCATTGGCGCATCCAGAGCGCGTGCGGGCTCTCATCGTGCAGGATGCGGTCGCTCATAACGAGGGCCTGGGCGTGAACTGGGCGACGCGGCGAGCTTTCTGGGCCGACCGCGTTGCACAGGAGGAGGCGCTTCGTAAGAACCTACTGTCTCTCCAGGCCACCAGAACTCGCCATGTGGGCGATGATACTAACGTAGAACTTTACGCCCCGGACTCTGGACGGATGAGAATGCTTTCCTCAATGCTCCAGGTCAGGGCAGATTCAAAGCGATCTGTTCTATGAGTACCGCACTAACGTCGACGCTTACCCGAAATGGCAATCCTGGATGCAGAAGGTAAAGCCAAAACTCCTAGTCATCTGGGGTAAGCATGATCTTTTCTTCGATCCTGGCGAGCCCGAAAGATATCGCAAGGATGTGCCGAAGGCGGAAGTGCACGTTCTCGATGGGGGACACTTCGCTCTCGATACCAAGGCTAACGAGATTGGCGGTCTTGTGAGGACGTTCATGAAGGAACAGAAGTGACGCATGTTTGCAAATTATGATTCATTCTTGTCGATCAGCTCCAAATCGCTATGGCACGCCGCTAGAACACAGATGCTTTCACTTACCGACTTACCAAACAGCCTTGGGATTCTGGTGAATTCGGCACCCGTAATTCACTAGCAAAAAAATCTTCCTAACCGGAAACCCATAATC
>Ga0206896_1006_pt1 | contig 58070 bp, 61 predicted proteins | sample Alteio_BWOrgHeat_52_FD_152969 | JGI IMG/M metagenome (GOLD analysis project Ga0206896, IMG submission 152969) | Enriched cells from forest soil in Barre Woods Harvard Forest LTER site, Petersham, Massachusetts, United States -... | ecosystem: Environmental > Terrestrial > Soil > Temperate forest >... | reverse complement strand
GCTCCGTTCGCGCCCGCATCTGAAGCCAGACTCGGCGCAACGCTCGAATCGGCCGTCAGACTAACCTTCGTCGTAGGACAGATACGCAGATTGCCGCGCTGCGGAAGAGTGATTGTGGCCGCATGTTCGCCCGCTGTGACCGTGCCGCTGGCGCCAATCACCGCCTTGCCGTCGGCCACATTGAGGCCCCCGGTAAGGGTCACGCCCTCCACCGGCACAATCGCGATAGGCGTGTTCTGCGCAAAAAGCACACAGCTGAACGCAAGCACCAATGCAGGCATTGCGGGGACGATCATCCATCGGCCGGTCCTCGCGATTCGCATTCCGTCTCTACATCTCCAGAAAATTGCGGATCATCTGCCGGCCGCCTTCGGTGAGTACGCTTTCGGGGTGGAACTGTACACCTTCAACAGGCAGCGACCGGTGCCGCAGGCCCATGATAATGGACTCGCCGTCTTTCCCATCAACCCCTTTTGCCGAACGCGCCGTCACTTCCAGTTCATCCGGCAGGCCATCCTCCGCCACGATCAGCGAGTGATACCGCGTGCAGATCAGCGGCGTCGGCAACCCGGCAAAGACACCTTTGCCATCGTGCTCCACCGGACTGGTCTTCCCATGCATCAGCTTCGCCGCGCGCACCACCCGGCCGCCAAAGGCCTCGCCGATAGCCTGATGGCCGAGGCAGACCCCCAGAATCGGAGCCTTGCCCGCCATCCGCTGAATCAGCGGCACCAGAATCCCCGCATCCTGAGGCGTGCACGGTCCAGGCGAAAGCAGAATCCGCTCCGGCTTCATCGCCTCCACCTCATCGACGGTCAACTCGTCGTTGCGGCGCACCTCGATCTCCGCACCCAGTTCGCCCAGATACTGGACAAGGTTGTAAGTAAACGAGTCGTAGTTGTCGAGAACGAAAACCATACTGCATTTGAGTGTAGCGTACCGGCTAATGCCGGGCTTCACTGGGTTTTCATCAATGAGAAAAGCGCGCCGGACAACCGGCGCGCCTTCTCAGTGCCTAATTCAGGCATAGCAAGAGCACTACGCTACCGGATGCTCCAGAATCTGCGCCAGCGCGTGAAGCCGCTTGGCATCGGCAGGATCCTTCGCCGCCGTTGCATCCGTCTCGACCGACGCAGCCACCGTGTGAAGCTTCCCAAGATCCTTCGCGCTGAGATGCGACTTCTTCGTCTGCTCGACCACTTTCCTGAGGGTTGCAATTCGCTCCGGCGTCAGAGCCTGCGAACGCTGCAACTGATCCAGATAGGCCCGCGAAACCGTCACCTGAGACGGCCACGTAATCTGCTGCTGGTTCTGAACATTGAGTTCGTTGACGTGCACCTGATTGGCCGCGTCGATCTCGTTCTGCGTCAGAAACTTGCTCGGCACCAGCTTGAACACATCGAGCCCCCGCGCAATCTCCGACCCATAGATGTACCCGTTGTACCAGTACGCCGACCATTCCCCACCCAGAATCACCTTCTTGGGATCGATCGGCCCGCGATCGAAGTAGGCAATCTCAAACGGATGCGCCGCATCGGTAAAGTCCATCACCGAAACACCGCCCTGATACCACGACTGCACTTCGATATCGCGTCCCGGAACAGGGATCAGCGAGCCATTATGCGCCACGCAGTTTTCCGTATCTGTCTGCGCTGCGGGCATCTTGTAATAACTGGCCAACGAAAGCTTGTCGTCCTTCAGATTGAAGATCGCGTCCGCACCCCACTTGTTGGGATCCGTCGCACGGCAGCGCGCACCCAGGCCGCCTCCCCACTCATCGGTGAACACCACTTTCGTCCCGTCGTTCGAGAAAGACGCCGAGTGCCAATACGAGTAATTCGAATCGTTCACTGCATCGACGCGTTTGGGATGGATAGGGTCTCGAATATCGAGCAGCAGACCGTTACCCGAGCACGCGCCGGCCGCAAGCCCGATGGCCGAATACACCGTGATGTCATGGCATTGGTTGGTGTCCGCCGGCTTCTCCGCGCCCTTGTCGTGGCTTCCGCCATTGTTAAGGCCGTTGAGAGCACCAGTGCGCGGATCGATAAACACTCGCGGACTTGAAACGATCTTCGCCTGCTGCGGCGCGGCCACCGGAACCTTGATCACATCGATGCGGAACAACGAGGTGTTCGGATCCTTATCCGGAGCCTCTCCCGAACAGCCCGCAAGCTCCTCGCCCTGCCGCACAAACGATGTTCCCGAGACATAGATATAGACATTCTCCTTGTCATTCGGGTCAATCACGAGTGTGTGCGTATGCGATCCGCGGCAGGTCTGAATCGCAGCCACCTGCTTCGGATTTTTGATATTTGAAATATCGAAGATTCTCACGCCGCGAAAGCGATCCGGACTCGCAGCCGGCAGCCTGCGCTCTTTCTCGTGCCCCTTCTCCGGCGGAGGCAGCGGCAGAAAACCCTGCGTTCCGCAATCCAGCCGCCCGTTAGGCATCTCCACCGACATGAAAAGCAGATTCCCATACACCGAAACATCGCCCTGCCCCCCCGGACACACCAGCGAAGTAATCAGAGACACCTTTGCCGGGTTCGAAATGTCATAGAAATTCACGCCGTAAAAGTTGCCTTGAAACAGATGCGTTCCCTGAAACGCAAAATCCGAATTTGCAAAGGCAAGCTGAGCAATCACCAGTTGCATCGGCTTCGGCATCTTTGCCGCGTTGCCCACACCCAATTGCCCCAGTGTCTTCTGCACTACTGGGTCGTCCGCATTATCGGACCCCAATTGAAACGCGCCGGGCTTCTTGAGAAAAGCAACATGCTTCAAGCCCATCGCTGCCTCGCCTGCGTCGTAGAGTCCGGGCTTCAATCCCACGCGAGGATCATTCGTCGTAGAGCCGGTCATTCCCGGTGGCAGCGCTGGAGCAGGCTGCGGCGCAAACGGATCAGCCTCTTCCTCAGGCTCTTTCTTCGCGTCCGCAGCGGGTTTTGAATCGGGAGCGGGCTTCGTATCCTGAGCAGGATTTGCAGTTGGGGGCGGAGTCGCCGGCGCCTGCGAATGCAGTACGCCCACCCCGGAGAATACGACAGCCACGGCAAAAACTACACTGGCCATACGAAAACCAAAAACCTTCATACGAGTCATCATTTCTCCTTCAGCATGTTTTGCATGATTCTGATCTCAGCCCGCTGCGTATTGTCGGCATCCGTCGCAAAGTCAAACAAATCGGCGTCCTGCCCGGCCCCGGCGGTATCGAACAAATCCTTGACCATTACCAGCGCACCGCCATGGTGTTGAATCATTCCAACTAAAAAGAGCCTGTCAAACTCCGCGCCTTTCGCCTGCCGCAATGCATTCATCTGCTCCGGCGTCAGCATCCCAGGCATCATTTGCATCGGCTTGCCGTCCTTGTCCATGTCCGGCATTCCGGGCATCGACATCGATACGGACTCACCGCGCGCCAACAGCCACCGCTTCATGAACTTCATCTCTTCGGACTGCGAAAGGCTGATGCGCGCCCCCAATGCGCGTACCTCCTTGTTCTCAGTATGCGAAGAAATCAGCGCGGTCATCTCCACGGCCTGCGAATGATGCATGATCATTCCCTGCATGAAATCGACATCCGCCTGCGACCGTTGTGGCGCCTGTCCGGTTGTAGACGGCGGCAGAGTTTTGCTCGGCATTCCCGGCGCGCCCGGCTGCACTACCGGCGCCGAACCTGACTGCGCTCCTTGCGCTTCAATCGCAGCAGTAGGCACACTCCAAAGCACGCTGGCCGTCGCGCACACCAAAATCGCCATAGCGCTACGCGGCGCAGCGTGCGGCTCGAGCTTGCGACCGAAACCAAATAATGTTGAATTCCCAACAGGATGGTGCATGTTCGATCCTTCCACGCTATCACGGGCCTTCCCGGTCACAGGAAAATAACCGTTCCCCGCGGCTTCATGAAGAGCGAACACTATGCGCTATCGAGAGACCCGGCAAAAGCTGCGAAGACGAGCCGCTACAGTCGCTGAGCTACAATATGGGTTGGGCCAAACCCGCCAATTCCGCAATCTGTTGCACTGCAAGGAGCTTCTCTCTTATGGCGATTCCCGCCACGCAAATGCGTCCCGGCATGATCATCAAGCACAACGATCAGCTTCATCTGGTCTTTACCGTCGAGCACCGCACGCCGGGCAACCTTCGCGCTTTCATTCAGGCCAAGCTGCGCAACGTCAGGACGGGCGCCATGTTCGAACACCGCTTCCGCTCTGCCGACGCCATCGAGCGCGTCATCGTAGACGAAGTCGACATGGAGTACCTCTACAACGACGGCGATGACTACTACTTCATGAACCCGAAGGACTACGAGCAGACTGTGCTCAAAGCTTCCACTCTGGGCGATACGGTCGAGTACCTGACTCCGAACCTGCAGATCAAGGTAAGCTACATCGACGGAGCCGCCGTCGGCATCGACCTGCCCTCCGCCGTCGAGCTGACAGTCGTAGAGACCGAGCCGGGCATTAAGTCCGCTACCGCCTCAAGCGTCACCAAGCCAGCCAAGCTCGAAACCGGCCTCGTCGTCCAGGTTCCACCCTTCATCAACGAAGGCGAAAAGATCCGCGTCGACACCAGCGAAGGCACCTACCTGAGCCGCGCTTAATCTCCGACGCAATTCGTACCAACAAACAGCGCGCCCTAAACCGGGCGCGCTGTTTTGCTTTCAATCCATCTAATTCCGCCATTCCTCAAAATACTCGTCGATTTCTTCCTTGGAACAATTTAGGATTTGAACTCTCATTCTGCCGGAGCATACGGCGGAACAAAACTGCGTGTCCCGCCCTGGAGGCTTCTCATGAAACGCTCGATCCAGACCGCTCTCTTCGCACGAATGTGTTCTTCCTGCACGGCTGGTTCAGCGGCCGTTCTGCTGTCCTGTCTAAGCTCTGTGTTGCTCGCGCAAACAGCTCAGCAAAAACCTGCCACCCCGCAAAATGTCACTGCGTCCGCCACACCCAGTCCCACGCAGGACGCCAACGAACCCCTGCCAGCCCGCGGCAAACAAAGGATGGGCAGTTTCCACGAACCCGACCCCATCGACTTCAACGACCACGAAGGTTACGTGTCAATCTTCGATGGCGCGACTCTCAAAGACTGGGTCTACGACCCCGCAGTCTGGAGCGTCAAAGACGGCGCAATCGTAGGCCAATCAACCAAGGAAAAGCCCGTCGGCAACAGCTACATCTCATTCCATGGCTTCGAGGCCAAAGACTTCGACCTGAAGCTCGAAATCAAAGTCGAAAACGGCGGCGGCAGCGGCATCCAGTACCGCAGCAAAACCGGCCTGCCGTGGCGTCGCCAGCACCCCGGCGATGAACACCCCAACCTCGACTGGATGATGACCGGACCGCAAGCCGACTTCTGGCTTCCCGTATTCCCCGCGGCCGAAGAATGGACCGGCCAGTTCTACTCCGAAAATACGCCGCTCGGCATCCTCGCCTGGCGTGGCCAGGTTGTTGACTCCGCTCCGGGCAAGCCTCCCCGGCTGGTTGGCAACATCGGCGATCGTTCCGCTCTCGGCGGTTACGAGAAAGTCAGTGACTGGAACCAGTACCTGATCATGGCCCGCGGAGGCACCTTCATCCACATCCTCAACGGACAGCTCATGGCCGTTTACGTCGATGACAACCCGCAGTCCTCCAACAATCAGTCCGGAGTCATCGGGATCGAGATCGAAGGCGTCCCCTCAAAAGTCTCCGTCCGCAACATCTGGATCAAAAAAATCCAATAGCCCTGTTGTGTCAAATCGCGGACTGGCAGCGAAAAAATCCCTGCGAGGCATACCGAAGAAGTTGCTCATCCGCCGTAACCAGCGCCGCCCCGGTATGTCGCGCGCTAGCCACAAGAATGCGATCCACCGGATCGGGATGCATCTCCCATGGCAACCGTGTACTCGCCACAGCAATCGCGGGCAACAGCGGCTGCAGGCGGATTCCCGGCAAGCTCAATGCCCGATCAATCCACGCCTGTGCATCCATCCCCAGATCGATCCTCTTCTTGGCCACCAGCAGCCCAATCTCCCACGGAGTGATAGCAGAAACCAGCACCTGATCTTCTCTGGCTACATCTTCAATCGTCTGACGAAGGGCCAAAGGCAATCGCGGGTTCACCATTTCTCCCGTCAACTTGCCCCGGAGCCCTCCATCTGCCAAACTTGCCTTGATTCCAGGAGGCAGGTAACGGCGCATGGTTCTCCATTTTCTGGTCAAAGGAAGAGTACAGGGAGTAGGCTTTCGCTGGTTTGTCCACCGCGAGGCCAGCGAACTCGACCTGAAAGGCTGGGTGCGCAACACCGAAGACGGCGCTGTCGAAATCGTAGCCGCCGGAACCGAAGAAAATCTCTCCGAACTCCGGGCATCCCTCAAGCGCGGCCCTCGCGGAAGCCGGGTCGACGCGGTCATCGAACACGCCCTTGTCGAGAAGGAAGCCGACGGCCTGAACGCTTTCAAGATCGAAGGCGCCTGGTAGCGCTTTCTTTCCACACCGCGCTCTGTACCGCGATCTCCACCAACTTATAATTGAACTTGAACCTACCCAGCCTCGGGCAAAGATCCCGGGTAAGACCGGGCGCTTTTCTGATTAGCCCGGCAAAATTCCAAAGACATTCAGGAGCAGCACAACTCATGCCGGAACCAGTCAATATCGCCGAGCTCAAGGCACTCGTCCGCACCGTGCCCGATTTCCCCAAGCCAGGCATTCTCTTCTACGACATCACCACCCTGCTTAAAGACCGCGTCGGCTTCGCGCAATTGATCGACGCCCTGGCAGTCCACTATCTCGAACGCAAAATCGATCTCGTCCTCGGCATCGAAGCGCGCGGCTTCATCTTCGGACCAGCGCTCGCCTACCGTCTCAACGCCGGCTTCGTCCCGGTGCGCAAGCCGCGCAAGCTGCCCGCCCCCGTCGCCCGCGTCACCTACGATCTCGAATACGGCTCCGACGTCCTCGAAATCCACCTCGACGCCATCAAGCCCGGCCAGCGCGTTCTGCTGGTCGATGATCTGCTCGCCACCGGCGGCACCATGGAAGCCACGCTCAAGCTGGTCAAGCAACTGGGCGGCGAAGTCGTCGGCCTCGCATTCGCCGTAGAACTCGACTTCCTCCGCGGCCGCGAACGCTTCCCCGAACAGGACGTCTTCAGCCTCCTGCACTACGACGAGTAGCTGGTACCCTTATCTTTGACTTGCCTGCTATCAGGAGCGTCCTAATAGACGCTCCTCTCCGCCCCCTGTTAGACTGATAGGGTTGTACTGGCTGTGCCTGCATCACACCCGCTGTATGCTCGCCTGCAAGAATTTCTTCCGGAAAATTGATTAAGGACTCACGTGGATTCTCAAACGCGTCACGCGCTCAAACAAGACAAATTCGTGCAGACCACCCAAAGCAGCGTCAGCTGGGTCGGTGAACATCGCAGCTCGGTCATCCGCCTCTCGATCGCCGTCGTCGTCGTACTCGCCCTCCTGATCGTTGGAGCAGTCGTCTACAACCAGCGCTCCGAGACGGCTGAAACGGCCCTCGGCGCCGCTCTCGACGTCTACACCGCGCAGCTCGCACAGCCGGGCGCGCCTGCGCAAAAGGGCGTGTACTCGAGTTCGGCCGACCGCGCCAAGGCCGCCAACGAGAAGTTCGTCGCCGTCGCCAACCAATACGGAATGCTGTCCGCCGGCAAAAAGGCCCATTACTTCGCCGGACTGACCTACCAGGAACTCGGCCAGAATGCCTCCGCCGAAACTGAACTGAAGGCGGCCGCCAGCTCCTGGGACAGCAATCTCTCCGGTCTGGCTAAATTCGCCCTCGCCGGCTTCTATCACCAGACCGGCCGGGACGCGCAGGCCATCGAAATCTACACCGCCCTCGCCGCCAAGCCTTCGCAGGCAGTACCTGCCTACACCGCACAGCTCGCGCTCGCAGACCTATACGCCGGAGCTGGCAAAAACGATCAGGCCAAACAAATCTGGGCCAAAGTCAAGGATGCAGACCCAAAGGGCCCGGCAGGCGCCATGGCGTCAGAGAAGCTGACCGCCAAGAAATAACCTCGACCCCAAAGTATCCTCAGGAATGGCCTGCTCCGAGCAGGCCATTCTCATTTGAGGAGACTCCCACCTCCATCAGGGCGTCCCTTCTCGCAGCTAAAGTGGCATACTTTGTACCGGTAAGCTTTTTATAATCCGTCATCAGCCACAACAGCCGCGATTCCCCGTCCATCCGATGAGCGAAGCGCGAACCGTCTGCGTCCGGTAGGCTATGAGCAGCGCACCGGCAGCAACCGCAGGCTGGATGGAGATACCGGCGACCTCCCCGATGAGACAGACGGGCCAATCCGAAACTGCGGCCAACACACAGGCAGCCATTGCCGCCCTGGTAGACGAGTACGCCGGAACCCTCTATCGCGTCGCCTACTCCGTCCTCCGCAACGCCGCCGACGCCGAGGACGCCGTGCAGGAAACTTACCTGCGCGTCCTCCGCCACCGCGACTCCCTCACCGAAATCCGCGAACCGCGCGTCTGGCTTGTCCGCATCGTCTGGAACGTGGTTCTCGATCGCAAGCGCCGCTCCAAGACGCGCCCCGAAACCGACGACATCGATGACATCGCCCGCCTGCTGCCTGCCGCCGGCCTCACCGCCGAGGAGCGCGTAGCCTCCTCGCAACACCACGCAACCGTCCTCCGTGCCGTTGAACAGCTCCCGGAAAAGGAGCAGCGCGTGCTCATCCTCTCAGCCTTTGAAGAACTTTCCAGCGTAGAAATCGCCCAGGTCCTCGGCACCACAGAATCGACAGTGCGTTCCCGGCTCTTCCGCGCCCGCAATCTTCTCTCTACCCTGCTCAGCCACTCCAGGAGTGCGCGATGACCCAGAACATGCCCCAGAACAATCCGAACGCCCTTCCCCAGCCCGAACACCGGTTCGATCATCAAGCCGAAGACACACTCCGCCTGCTTGCCACGCTTCCCCCGCCGGCAGGCCTCGAAGACCGGGTTCATCTTCGCGTCGACGCACGAATTCGCACCGCCGAATACGCCCCAACACCGCGCAGTATCTGGTCCCTCTGGATGCCGTCCCGCCGCCTGCAATTCGCCGGCGCCGCAATCCTTGTAATGGCTCTGGCCGGATCGACATGGAGCGCATATCACACCAAGAGCGGCCAGGCAGTCATTCAGCCAGTAACTCAGCCAGCTTCGCCCACCACGCCCGCCAACAGCTTCGGCACAGCAGGGGCAGAGGGCCGTCCCTCCACGCTGACGCCCATCAAGGTTCTTCCAGCGCCAAAGAAAAAGCCCGCCTCCGGCACAGCGAAGAAACCCTCTCCGAAGAAGCTGGCAAATTCATCGCGAACAGCCACGCAACCGGCACAGTAGAGCGTCGACGCTTGTGACTGCAGCAGATAGCTTGTCATCCTGAGCAAACCGAAGGATCTGCTTCTGTACTTGCCTCTCCCTCAACGAGCCTGAGAGGCGCCTCCTACGCCTCGTCCGCCTCGCTGACCAAAAATCTGAACAGCATCTGGATCAAAGCCAGCACCGCCGCGCCCCAGAATGCCGCACCAAAGCTGAGAATCTGAAATCCCGGCACAAAGCCCGAGGTCAGCTTCAGCACAAAGGCATTCACCACCAGCAGAAAAACCCCCAGCGTCAGGATCGTCAGCGGCAGCGTCACCAACTTCAGCAGCAGGCCAACCGTCGCATTCAGCAACCCAAAGACAAGCGCGGCGATCAGAGCCGCGCCCAGCGAACCCACGCGAAAACCGCTCACCAGGTGCGAAACAATCAGCAGCGCCACCGCGCTCAACAGCCAGTTTGCCAGCAATCGAACCATCCCTCAGACCTCCTCCCGAAAAGCTTCCATTTGCGTATCCCCGCTATCCTATCGTTTTCTTCAGTCGTTCACCGTTCCAAAAGCGTCAAATGAAGGAATGAACTTACCCCGACCGGCAGTCGTACGCAAGGATGTGCCCATCATGCTCACTCCGCGCACCTACCGGATTGCATTGATTCCATGGATCACATCGGTCGCGCTCGCCGTCTCTGGCCTGCCCGTCTCTGGTCTGTCTGTGCCTACTGCGGCGCAGAATCCCCCTCAACCGGACGCACCATCGGCCTCCCAGCCCATTCCCGGTATTCGCGCCCTCATGACGGACGTCATCGAGCATCAAAAAAAACTCGAAAAGATTCGCGAAAACTACACCTACCACTCCTCCACCACCACGCAGGAGATCGACAGCAGCGGCCAGGTAAAGAAGACCGAAAGTGAAGACAGTGAGGTCTTCTTCGTCAACTCCCATCGCATCGAGCGCACCGTCAAGAAAGACGGCAAGCCACTCAACGAACACGACCAGCAAAAGGAGCAGGAGCGCGTCAACAAGCTGGTCGAAAAAGCACAGAAAACGCCTCCTGGCGAGCCACTCGAAGGCCCCAACACCAACATCAGCGTCTCCCACCTGCTCGACATCATGCAGGCCACCAACCCACGCCGCGAAACTTTCCGCGGCCGCAGCACCATCGTCTTCGACTTCGCAGGCAAGCCTGACGCCAAGACTCACGGCATGGCCGAAGATGCCTCCAAAAAGATCGCCGGAACTCTCTGGGTCGACGAACACGATCGCCAGGTAGCGCGTATGGAAGCTCACTTCACCGACAATTTCCATGTAGGCGGAGGCCTGCTTGCCAACGTGCAAAAGGGCTCAAGCTTCTACTTCGATCAGGCTCTGATCAATGGAGAAATCTGGCTTCCCACCGGAGCCGAAGGCCACATTGAGGCCCGCGTCCTTCTGCTCAAAGGCATCCGTCAGCACGTAGTCGAACGCGACTTCGACTACCAGCGCTTCAGCGTCGACGCCCAGACAGGAAAAACCGCTACGGTAGTCGAACCAAAAAACTAACTCAAACGATGCACACTTCATCCAAGCCGTCCAATTTTGAGCAACTCTCCATCCACCCCGCCGTTAACATCAATTTCATTCTGGCGGTCGCGTCCCTCTGGGAGTGACTGCGCACGGTGGCCCTTTCAGTCCTTCGCAGTTTGTCTGAATTGGAAGCCATCCCCGGCCGCCAGATCCAGCCCTTCCCAACCAAACAGAAGGGCCATCCGCAGCCGTAACATACCGGCAAACAGATGGCCCTTTCAGCTCTTTCACTGCAATTGTGAACTAAACTACGGCTACACGGTTAAGAGTTCGGCGGAGGAGCAGCGGCAGGCTCACCACCCTGCTGCCGGCGTCTCTCCATCTCAGCCTTCCGCTTTGCAGTCCAGTCCGCAAAAGTCTTCTTCTGATTCTCATCCAACAGCGCTGTGATCTTGGTATTCGATTCATTGCGAATCGCCTCAACCTGCGACCGGCGCGTCTGCATCGCTTCCTGAGAATCGCTGCCCGCAGCCTCACTCTGTGTCTTGTTGCGAAGCGCTTTGAGCTGCTCGTTCTGTTGCTCCAAAACAGCCTTCACGCCCGTCTGTTGATCGGGCGTAAGCGTCAGCAACTGAGTCAGCATATGCAACTCGCGCTCAGGTCCGCCTCCTCGCTCGCCTCGTGGAGGCGGACCGCCTGGTTCAGGCGGGCCCGGGGGAGGGGCTTGTCCAAACGCAGCACACGCACATAACGACAGCAGGGCAGTTCCCACTGCCATCTTCCAATGATTTCGATTCATGATTTAGCTACTCCTCGCATCCCTTTTCAGGACATCCCTTTCGGGCTCTTTCTCAAGAGAGCTGCGCGCCGGCGTGCACTCAACTACCACCAATAAAGACGCCGATTTCGCGCGAACGTTGACACACGATTGAGCAGTTCAATTGACAAGTCCGTCAGCGAATGACCTAAATGAGACATATGTTCGTGCGCAAACTCTCGATTCGCCGCGTAGATGCCGAAGGAGCGGAATCTCCCTGCCCCATCCATTGGATCGACAACTTCGCCATGCGCAACTTCACCAACGACGCCATCTTCGACGACACGCTGCCCATCGCCGATGGCCTCCTCGAAGCCGGACACCACGTCCCCCTCGACCGGCTTCAACCAGCCATGGAAGACTGGTTCCGCCGCAAAGGCTACCTGAAGCCAGCCGAACATCTCAGTATTCGAGAACTCTCTATTCCCTAATCCCTGTTCCCTCGCCCTCACTCGTACCGCAGAGCCGTCATAGGATCAACCCGCGAAGCCCTTCGCGCCGGAATCGCACAAGCAATCACCGCCGCAACTCCAAGCACAAACGTCGCGCCCACCAACATCATCGGATCGCGCGAACTTCCCTCAGCCCACTGCGCCAGCACCTTGTTCAACGCAAACGCCAGCAGCAGCCCAGCCGCCACGCCGCCACCCACACTCAACAGAATCGATTTGAAAACAATGCCGAGCACATGCCCGCGCTGCGCCCCCAGCGCCATGCGAATGCCAAACTCATTCGTCCGCTGCGCTGCAGAATACGAAACCACCGAATAGAGGCCAACCGCTGCCAACAGCAGCGCCAGCACAGCAAACGCGCCGAAGAGCCACGAGATAAACTGCCCACGCGCATACTCCGGCTGGGTAGAAATCCAGTGCTCCAGGTCGCGCACTACGCCATTGGTTTGCTGATCCGCATCCACCGTCGCCACCTGCTTGCGAATCGCATTCAACAGCGACAATGGTGGCACATCCGACCGCACCAGTATCTGCGTGTACATACCCATCGCCATTGTGTAGGGAACAAAAATCTCCGGCTTCACGGGCTTGTCCATCCCGTCATCCAGCTTGTCCTGGATCACGCCTACGATTCTCAGCCATGCGCTGTTCTTGCCCTCACCTTTCATGCCCGGCGCCAGGAAAAAATAGGGTGGCTGCTCTTCCAGTCCCTCCATCTTGATCGAGCTTCCCAGCGCATCGCCTTTGGGGAAATACTTCCGCGCCATCGTCTCATTGATCACCGTCACCGCGGCGCCGTTGTGGTTCTCCGCCTCATCCCAGATCCTCCCCTGCGCCAGAGGAATCTTCAGCGCAGGGAAATAGCCTTCGCTCACAATATTCGCTCGCAGCTTCTGCTCCTGCAGTGGGGGCTTGCCCAGAATCTGGAAGGTATTCTCAAACCCGTTATTCGGCGGCGTGGCATTGGAAGAGATCGCCGCCATCTTCACCCCCGGCGTCTCGCTCACCTTCTGCCGCAACAGTTCAAAGAACGCCCTGCGCGCCTCCCACGTCGCATATGTGCCCTCATGAACCGGAATGCCCACCGACATGATGTTGTGCGGATCGTACCCCAGCGGCACCTGCGACATCTTCACAAAGCCTTCGAGAGCCGCTCCGGCACCTGCGAGCATCAGCAGCGTCAGTGCGATCTGTGCGGCGATCAACGCGCTGAGCGTACGCCGCCCATTTACGCTGCCCGCCACGCGACGCGAACTTCCCTGCATCATCTGGTTCACCTGCGGCCGCGAGAACTCCAGAGCGGGCCACAGCCCAAACAGCAACCCAGTCACCACCGAAACCCCCACGCAGAAGATCAGCACCGGCATATTGATCCGAATCGCCGCCTCATGCGGAAACGAGTATTCCGGCAACGAAGACACAATCTTCCCCAGCGAAACATAGGCCAGGCCTATCCCCAGCAATGCCCCCGTCAGCGACAGCAGCAGCGCCTCGGTCAGCAGTTGCCGGATCATCACCCACCGGCTCGCCCCAATCGCCGAACGAATCGCGAACTCCTGCTGCCGCGCTGTCCCTCGCGCCAGCAACAGAATCGACACATTCCCGCAGCCAATCGCCAGCAGCAGCGCGACCGCCGTAAACAGCAGATACAGAGTTCCACCCAACTGCTGTACGAAGTCCTCGTTTAACCCCACCACGTGAAAGCGCAGATCGCCCTTGGGAAAGTGCGTCGGAGTATCCTTGGCAAACTGCTGAATCAGCGGCTGCAGCGCCGCATCCGCCTGCGCATGCGTCACCCCCGGCTTTAGTCGCAGACCGCAGTAGAAGGCCTTCACCTGGTCCTGCGTGATCTTCATCGGCAGGTACACGTCCGCATCGTCCCACGTGAATCGCGGCGCAGCCACACCTACAATCGTGTAGTTCTTCCGCACCAGTTGCAGCGTATGCCCCAGTACCGAAGGATCGCCATTGAAGTGCCGGTGCCAGAACTTGTAACTCAACACCGCCACCGGCTGCGGATCCTGTCCATCCACCGCGTCAGAGGGTTGAATCAGCCTGCCCAGCGCCCCCGGCACACCCATGAAGTTGAAGGTATTCGAGGAAACATAGTCCGCGTTCACATCTTCGGGAAAATCACTGCCCGTCACCGTCAGATTCCACTGGTCGGTGATGAACGCATCTTCCACCACCGGCGACTTGCGCAAGATCTGCCACTGCGGCGCCGTTGTGCCAAAGCCGTTGTTCCCGCCACCCTTCTGCAGAATGCGCATATGCACCATCCGGTCAGGATTCGCATACGGATACGGGTCGGCAAGAATGGCATACACCACACTGAAAACCGCCGTAGTCGCACCAATCCCAAGCGCCAGAGAAAGGATCGCAGTAAAAGTAAACCCCGGCGACTTGCGAAGCTGGCGCAGAGCAAAGCTCAAATTTTGAATAAGTGATTGCACGAGAAACCTCCCGGCATAGAAACTTCACAAAACAGGCAGCAGCTAAAGGGCCAAACGCTACCCGTCACGAAACCCCTGTAATCACTCAGCTTGAAGCGCCGTCCCTGATTTTGAATAACAATCCTTGTGTCCAAAATCGCGATAACTCTGTTCGCAAATGAACACCGGAAGTCATGTACATCTGGCTAGGGTAGAACCACTCGGCATTTCGGACTGTTAGTTTTCCGGCACAAACCGAATCGCGCAGCCACCCCCACTGGCTAAGTGCAACGTGAGTGTGTCGCTGCCCTTCACATTCTGCTGTCGAATCGTCACATGCTTCGGATTCTGCCCGGCGTCGGCAGCGTCTTCATAGATTTCTGCCCTGTATCTCCCGCTCCCACTCCCGAGAAAGCTCAGCGGAACACGGAGATCGCGCGCCGTCCAGTCAGTCAGGCTTCCCAGGTACCATTCGCGGCCGTGCTGCCGAGCAATCGTTACAAACTCGCCCGGCATTCCATTGAGCACTCGCGTCGCGTCCCATACCGTCGGAACATCCTTGATGAACTGGAAGCTCGGCTGGTCGGCATATGCCGCAGGCGCATCGGAAACCATCGCGAAAGGCTCTTCAAACACAACGTACAGCGCCAGTTGCTGCGCCCGCGTGCCCGTCACCATCGGGCTTGCATCGCGCGCAACAAAATCCTCCTGAGTCACGTTGTTAAACCCGCCCGGCGTATAGTCCATTGGCCCGCTCAACATGCGTGTGAAAGGAAACGTTGCGCGGTCGATGGGACCGTCGCGGCTACCGGCCTTGTTTTGCTCCAGACCAAGCACTGCTTCATAGTTAAGAACATTGGGATAGGTTCTCTGGATACCCCAGGGCTGAGTGGCGCCGTGAAAATCGACCATAAGATGATGCTCAGCCGCGAGCTTCACTACGTCGTAATACCACTTGATCCCTTCCTGATCGTTGCGAAGAACAAAGTCGATCTTCACACCGGCCACTCCCCATTTTTCGTACAGCGGAAACGCCTCCTGCATCTGCGCCGCAACCGATTTCGAATATAGCCAAATCCACACCTTCACATTCTTCTTCGCGGCATACTGCACCAGTTCCGGAACATCGACGTTGCCGCGCATTTTAAGAATGTCTTTGCCTGACCAGCCGGCGTCCAGCATCATGTATGGAAATCCCGACTGTGACGCAAAATCGACGTAGTATTTCATATTTTCCGTCGTGTATGCGGACTTGCCGTCTGCTCCGAGATCGCCATCCCACCAGTCCCAGGAAGCCTTGCCCGGATGAATCCAGCTTGTGTCCGCCACCTTGTTCTCGGGATTGAGATCTGTAAACACATTCGATTCGACCAGTTCACCCGGCGTATCTCCGAGCAGGATTACCCGCCATGCGCTGTCGTGAGGAAGACTCGCGTCTACCGCCGGGCTGTGCTCGTCGGGACCGTGCGCGCCGGAGCCGTTCTCATTGAGCCGGGGCGAGATCTTGCTCACGATGTAATGGCCCGTCCAACTGCCGGTAGGGTTCTCAAGATACATCGCGGCGTTTCCTTCAAGGTAGGCTTCTCCCACTGCAGCCCACGCCACGCCGGGCATGTGCATCAACATCGGCGCGCCATTCAGAATGTGGCTCGCTACGCCGCCCTGATTACTCAACGCGCTCAACGCCTGCGGTACATACTCGCTTTCATAGGCACTCTCGTAGTTGGGAAGACGCAATGCCCATGCCGCGGCATCCATCACGGGACGAAATTCCGTGTCCTCCTGTGTAAGCTGATACCGCGACAGCGCAGCCTGCGCGGGGACGCGATATCGGAAGGCAATTGCGTCGTTATAAACGCGCGCCTCAATATCGAATTTGCGCCCAGGGTTCGCGCTCTCCTCTGCGTGAACCATCAGGCTGTTGTAAGTGTCGTGGATGGCAGAGGCTTTGCCGGCTAACAGCTTGTAATCGTCAACACCCGAATCCGGCGTTGTGTCTGCAATGTGAACAGCCGCTCCAAGCGGCGGCTGGTTCGCCAGCTCAAGGCCAAGAGGAGAGTTCTCAAAAGCCTGCTTCTCATGGAAGGAGACAGAATAGACAAGCTGACCGTCCTTCCCTGCCTCTTGCCCCTTGACGGGCTGCACGGCGAAGCGCAGCGTGATTCGATGATCGGGAGAGGCCACTTCCACAGAATTGGATTGAGCGCGGCTCACAGACGCACTGCCAAAGATCAAAACAGAAACAAGGCACCAGCTGGGATACTTCCATCGCAACATGTATTTCTCCACGGAACCAATAAGAATAGCAATGCGGATCTGCTTCGTCATTGCCGGTTCCGGGAGTGCTGCCGACGCGAAGGTAGGCTTACTTCTTCTTCGTCCCCCGTTGAGCTTGCGCTGCGGAGTTGGCCGCCACCGCGGCGCGGATCAGTTGCTTGAAGGCAGCCTCGTTTATCTTCTCCCCTTCGCGGAGGTCGATCGCACGCCGCACATTCCCTTCCAGGCTTGAATTGAAGAGCTTCTTCGGGTCCTCGATGGAGGCCCCGCGAGCGAATGTGAACTTCACGACCTGCTTGTACGATTCCCCGGTGCACACAATGCCGTCATGCGACCAGACGGGCGTTCCCATCCATTTCCATTCCTCCACGATGTCGGGGTCGGCATCGTGGATAAGCTTACGGACATGAGCAAGAGTTTTACCCCGCCAGTCCCCAAGCTCCTTGATCTTCTCGTCGATGAATGCAGAGGCAGATTCCACAGTGTCGGGCCCTTTCATGTACAGCATCAACTCTCGCACCTAATCTAGCTGCGCTCAGCGTAACCTGCAACCTCCGCGCAGACCGCGCGCCCTCAGCTCGCGGCCTTGCGTACGATGGAGGAGAGCCTGGCCTCGGTCGCGTCGTCCATCTCAGTGAAGAACCATGCGGATTCACGGAGCTGGTGCGACGCTCCCGCCTCGATGTCGAGGTTCGCCTTGTCGCTAAGGCCGAACGTCATATATTTGTCCGCGCGGAAGAAGCAGATAACCTTGCCGTCCTTCGCATACGCCGGCATGCCGTACCAGGTGGTCGGCTCAAGCGCAGGCGCGCTGCGCAGGATGAGTGCATGGAGCCGCTCGCCAATAGCGCAGTAAGGCGCCGGCATCTCCGCGATCTTCGCAAGCACTGCGGCCTCGCCATCGGCCTTTTTCGCAGCCAAATTCGCAGCCTTCTTCTCAGCCATAGAGACTCCTCACGTTGGCGAACCGCTTAAACAGTGTCAGCCCTGCCAGCGCATCAACTGTGTGAGCTGAATGAGATTGCCGCAGGTGTCGTTCACCATGGCGATCTTCGAGGCAGTCACGTCGGTTGGTGGCATGCTGAACTCGGCGCCGTGCGCTTTCATACGCTCGTAATCAGCTTGCAGGTCGTCGGTGAAAAACATGGCAGCGGGCTGGCTTTGCTGAAACAAGCCCTGCTGGTAGGTCTTGGCCACCGGACTGTTGTTCAGCGCCAATTGCAGCTCGGTGCCATCTGGCTCCTCGGGCGAGGCCATGGTCAGCCAGCGATACGGCCCATTGCTGAAATCGTTCTTCTTTACGAAGCCCAGCACTTCGCTGTAGAAGCGGAGAGCCTTCTCCTGGTCGTCGACGTATACGCTTGTCACTTTGATTTTCATTTCGTTTCTCCCTTTGTCATGTTTGCGGTTTGGGCCGCTTCGTTTCTCTTTGTCTTTCGTCGCGCGCTCGTGTTATGCCGGACTGCCGTGTCTCTCTGGAAAGAGGACGCCGATGGTACGGCTTTGGGGTCGCAGCGCCCACGATGCCACAGTAAAACCAGTGATGATGAGAGGGGCGATTACGTGAAAGGCGTAGGCGCCGTAACCGCCGGATGCAGCGCAGGATGCTGCCGCACCTGTCAGGTCGAAGAAGATGCCGGCATACGCCCATTCCTTGAGCCGCGGATAGCGCGGCACAAGGATGGCAATGGCTCCAAGCGTTTTCCAAAACCCCAGGATGGCGAAGAAGTACATTGGATAGCCAAGAATGGGCACGACGGCATGAGGGCTTGCCACATATTGCGCCACCTGCGCAAGACCTCCACTTCCGATAAAGAATGCTACGAGTCCCGTCATAATCCAATAGGTAATGATCTTTGCTTTCGTGGTCATGCCAACCCTCCAACGACTCGCTCCAGATTGCCGAGGAAGTTCTGCCAGCCGTATTTCGCGCCCTTATAGTTGGCCTCTTGATCGGCATGGAAGCCTGACTGCTCCATGCGTACATGGGTGCCCGCATCGGTCGCTGTCAGCGTAAATGTGACCACGGTCCCAAGCCCTAAAGCGCCCCAGGTGTAAGAAAGTGTCTTGCAGGGTTCTACAGTGACAACCTGGCAGTCAATGACTCCGTTCCAGTTCGGCATTGGTTCCCTGCGTAAACTGAACGAGTGCCCCGCAATAGGTTTAAAGTCATTCTTCATCAGCCACTGCTCAATCAAAGAGCTCTCGGTTAGCGCCCGCCACACCTTCTCCGGCGGATGAGGGTATTCTTTTTCCACCACAACAGAACGCGTGGAAGTATCAGATGTCGTCATTTGTCCATCCTTTCCAAAACATCCCCGAGTCGATCAAATTTCTCTCGCCAGAAGGTACTATAGTGGCCGATCCAGTCCACCAGCGGCGCCAGAGCTTCGGGCGTGGCCCGATAGTGCGTCTCGCGTCCCTGGCGGCGATTGCGAACCAGCCTGGCACGCTTCAGTGCAGACAAGTGTTTCGAAACCATCGGCTGAGACACACCCGAGCGCTCCGTCAAAGCGTGAACGGTCTGCTCGCCGTTGCGCGTCAGCCGCTCAAAGATGGCTCGGCGAGTCGGATCGGCGAGGGCCCTGAAGAGGCTGTCTGCGGCGGTCGGCATATTCGGAACCATAACCCTACGGTTATGGTTTGTCAATGGAAAATTTCAATGAGAGCGTCATCGAATTGGGAATCCCGAATCGAGATCATTTCCCATACGCGCGTTCGCCGTACCAATCACGATGAGGTCTATGACAAGAAGCGTTTTAACCTCGTCGATTGATTACAAACGCTCGGCGGATTCGTCTGAGCGAAGCATGTGCAATAGACTTCTCATCAAGGAGAACCGAATGGCCGACAACCTCATTTCCACAGCAGAACTTGCCGCTAAGAACAAAGCGCACTTCCCCGACGAGAGCGCCGAATATCGCCGGGCTCGCAACGCCCTTCTAGCCGAGGAGATCGAGCTCAGGCGCCACATCGAGCGCGTTGCCGCACTCCGCCGCGCCCTTCCCTCGGGCGGAGAAATCCCTGAAGACTACATGTTCGAAGGTCATAATGGCGCGGTCCGCCTCTCTCAGCTCTTCGGCGACAAGGATACCCTCGTCGTCTACAGCATGATGTTCGGCCCCCAGCGCGAGAGAGCATGCCCGATGTGCACTGCCATGCTCACCTCATGGGAAGGCACTGCCAGAAACCTGCGCGAGCGTGTCGCTCTTGCTGTCACTGCACGCTCGCCGATAGAGCGCCTTCTTGACTTCAAGGATGAACGCGGTTGGAAGAACCTGCAGCTCTACTCCGACGCCAAGGGTGACTATACCCGCGCCTATGTCAGCGCTGACGACGGCGATATGCCCGGCCTGAGTATCTTCACTCGCAGCAATGGTACGGTCCGTCACTTCTGGAGCGGAGAAATGAGTGGAGAGATGGCCGACCCTGGGCAGGACCCGCGCGGAGCTCCAGACCTCGACCCCTTGTGGACAATTCTTGACCTCACACCCGCAGGCCGCGGAGCCACCTGGTACCCAAAACTTGAATACCCCAGCCTGACAACGATCAAGTATTCGCAAACGACTCCAGCTAAGTGACATTGACTCCAGTTACGTTGTGATCTCTCAAGGCCTTAATGTCTCGAATCGGTGGCAGACCGAAGAAGCGGCTGTATTCGCGGCTAAACTGGCTGACGCTCCCGTAGCCAACCTCGAATGCAGCAGTTGTGGCGTCGAGGCCGTCCATGAGCATTCGCTGGCGAGCCGTCTGGAGCCGGATCTGTTTCTGATATTGGAGCGGGCTCATTGCGGTGAGCGCGCGGAACTGATGATGGAGCGTCGAAACGCCCATCCTCGCGGTGGAGGCAAGTTCTTCCATGTGCAAAGGCTTAGCGAAATTGGCCCTTAGCCACGCGATTGCTCTTGCAGTTCTCTGGCTCAAATCTCCATTTGTCGCAATGGCCCGTAAGCGACCTGCTTGTGGTGTTCGAAGGATGCGGTAAAGGATTTCGCGCTGAACCAGTTGGCTGAGGAACGGTATGTCTTCAGGCGTATCGAGCAGATCCAGCAGGCGCATACAGGCGTTCAGCAATCCAATAGTCGTTTCCCCCACTGCCAACCCCTGACGGTGCGAAAGACTCTTGCTTTCAGGGATATCGTCACGGCTGAGGACTTCGCGAACCGTCGGCAGATCGAGACTGAGAAACATCGAGAGCAACGGCGTCTTCTCCGATGCTTCGATGATCTGGCTTTGCGCCGGAACATCAATCGACGACACCAGAAACGATGATCCATCGCATAGATACTCGTTGTCTCCGAGAATGATCCGTTTCCGACCCTGCACGAAGACACTGAGGCTCGGCTCATACGAAGCGCGATAGCAGGCAGTCGGCGTCGTCCGGTAGTAGAGGAACAGCCCGGGTATGGCAGTGGAGTGTTCGCCTGCCTTACCCGCGAGCGTCGCTATTCGCTGCGCCAATGACAGCCTCATCGCAATCACCGCGGGATCGGGCGGCACTGTCTTAAGCGTCCTCGGCATCTCTCTTTCTCCTCTCGACAAGAGTACAGCCGGCAATCTCTCCGCGTGCACAAAAACAAATGCACAAACAGGATTAGGCAAAGAATTGGCAGAATCGGGAAAGCACGAAATGTTCCTGCTTCGCTATCGTTCGAACTAGGCGGCGAATTGGACACGTTGATCGAGACCAGTCCTGAATGCACGCCGAGAGAATCAGGAGAAAAGCCGTGAAGAAACGAAAGCTTGGAAACAGCAATCTGGAAGTATCTGCGATCGGCTTCGGCTGCATGGGCATGAGCTGGTCCTATGGCCCTCCAAAAGACAAGCAGCAGATGATTTCTCTGCTCCACGCTGCCATGGAGAGAGGCGTCACATTCTTTGATACTGCCGAAGTATACGGACCACTTCTGAACGAAGAGTTGGTCGGTGAAGCGCTCTCTCAGCATCGCGGAAACATCGTAATCGCGACGAAGTTCGGGTGGGAGGCTAATCCTGAGGATGGCGGCCGGTGGAGCGCGCTCAATAGCCGTCCCGAGCACATAAGACAGGTAGCAGAGGGGTCACTCAAGCGGTTAAAGGTTGATGCCATTGACCTGTTTTACCAACATCGAGTCGACCTGAATGTTCCCATCGAAGATGTTGCAGGCGCAGTAAAGGAGTTGATTCAGGAAGGCAAGGTGAAGCACTTCGGTCTCTCTGAAGCGAGCGCGCAGACGATCCGTCGCGCCCATGCGGTTCAGCCCGTCGCGGCGCTTCAGAGCGAATACTCGCTCTTCTGGCGCGAGCCGGAAGAGACAGTGATGCCCACACTTGAAGAGCTTGGGATTGGCTTCGTTCCATTTAGCCCGCTTGGCAAAGGCTTTTTGACCGGCAAGATCGATGCTGATACGAAATTCGACAGCACAGACTTTCGCAACACCGTTCCCAGGTTCAGCCCGGAGAATCGCAAAGCGAACCAGGCTCTTGTTGATGTGATCAGCTCTTTTGCAGAGCAAAAGAAAGTAACTCCTGCGCAGATCGCGCTCGCCTGGTTGCTTGCGAAGAAGCCATGGATCGTGCCCATTCCAGGCAGCACAAAGCTGGCTCGACTGGAAGAGAATTTCGGGGCTGCGGAGGTTGAACTAACCCCCGACGATACGCGCGCCCTCGAAGACGCATCCTCAAAGATCAAGCTCGAAGGCGCGCGATATTCAAAATTTCATGAACAGCTTGTAGGCCGATGAGCTGCGGCCGGTAGGAGAAACCAAACAATGAAAGCCCTGTATTGTGGCGCAATAGCTTTTGTGCTGGCAATTGCAAGTCTCGCGCAGACTCTATCTGTGAAGAACCACGCCGGCGATCGCGAAAAGCTGATAGGAGCGTGGCGCCTGGTCCGCATAGATTCGCCAGAACCGGATGGCAAGCCGAGCACCACCCCTCAGCCGAAAGGTATGCTGCTCTACACGCGTGACGGCCACATGTCTGTGCAACTCATGTACCCCAGGGCAGCAACCTCGCAATCCAATGAGTATGTTCAGGATGGCTATGAGGCTTCCTTCGGGAGCTATGACGTAGATCAGGCGACGCACACCTTGACCCATCATGTGCAGGGATCGGTTACGCGCGACCTCCTTGTCGGCAAGGATCTCCCGCGCGTTTACCAGTTCACCGCAGATGGACACCTTATCCTCAGGTCGGCTCGGGCTGATGAACACTGGTCCGTCACATGGGAGCACTATTAGGTGATCTCGAAGATAGACACAAAAGAAACCTGCTGTCGCGAACACATCGAGCGAACGCGATATGGCATCAGAAAGGAACAAGCATGAAGCAAGCCATACGAAAGGAGTTGTCGCTCCTGGTCGTGTCGGTCATCATGATTGCCTGCCTACTGATTTCCGGCAACGCTGCAACCCAGGCGTCATTGACTAGCCCCGCCCCAGCACAGATCACGATTACACCAACAAGCTCACAGCAGGTCATCACTGGGGCTCCGGAACGTTTTACGGGATCAGTTAGTGTTCAGTCTCTGTTCGACGCGAAGGAACCGATGCGATCAAGCGCGGCACAGGTTACGTTCCAGCCCGGAGCGAGAACAGCATGGCACACCCATCCTCTGGGCCAGGTGTTGATCGTGACCGATGGCGTGGGCTGAGTTCAACAGTGGGGAGGGCCGGTGCAGGTAATGCATAAGGGAGACGTCGTTAGGATTCCACCAGGCGCAAAGCACTGGCACGGCGCAACGCCAACCAACTCCGTCACCCACCTTGCGATTCAGGAGCAACTCAACGGAGTGGTGGTGAACTGGCTCGAAAAGGTCACAGACGAGCAGTACCGGATAGCGAAGTAAGAGAAACGCGGGTTTGAAGGAGAAAAATCATCATGAAGATATCGTTTGAAAACCAGGTTGCGCTCGTTACAGGCGCCGCATCGGGGCTAGGGCTCGCAACAGCGAAGGCTTTTGCCGAAGCTGGCGCTTCTGTGGTGCTGGCCGACTGGAATGAGAAGGAAGTGCAGGCTGCAGCCAAGGACCTTGCCAACAGAGGCCATAAAACGCTGGCCGTCCGCTGTGATGTGTCGGACGACGCGCAAGTAGAAGCCATGGCGAAGCAGACCGTCGCCACCTTTGGACGGCTTGACGCGGCCTACAACAATGCCGGCATTCAAAATGTCCTCGCTGAAACGGCTGACTCACCGCGCGATGATTACGACCGTGTGATGGCCATCAATCTGCGTGGCGTGTGGAGCTGCATGAAGTTTGAACTGCAGCAGATGCGCGAGCAAGGCAGCGGGGCCATCGTGAATTGCTCTTCGCTTGGAGGCCTTATCGGTGGAAACAAGCGCGGAATCTATCATGCCGCAAAGCACGGAGTCATCGGATTTACCAAAAGTGCGGCCCTCGAATACGCAACGCGCGGCATTCGTGTTAACGATGTATGCCCGGGCATGATTCAAACGCCGATGTCCGACAAAATGATCGCCGAGGGTCAGGGGGAAGAGCTGGACAGGATGCTCAAGACCTTTGTACCCATGGCGCGGCTGGGGCGGCCTGAGGAGATCGCCGATGCCGTTCTGTGGCTTTGCAGTTCGGCAGCCAGCTACGTTACCGGCCAGTCGATCTCGGTCGACGGTGGCTATGTGATGCGCTAGGAGACAAAGCAATGAGCCTGTGGCCTGAAGAGGAAATTCGCAGAATTGCCGCATCGGACGATCTGCATATCGCGCCCTTCCGAGACGATGGTACGACCTATGGCACGCTGACATGGATATGGTCCGTAGTCGTCGATGGCACTCTGTATGTCCGCGCCTACAACGGTAAGTCTTCCACCTGGTATCAAGCCGCACTGAAACAAAAGGCCGGACGCATCACTATTGCCGGCATGACGAAGGAAGTAACTTTCGCACCCGTAGACGATGCGGTGAACGACCGCATCGATAATGCATATCGAGTGAAGTACAAAGGCAGTCCATACCTGCCACCTATGATCGGGCCACGCGCCCGTTCGGCGACGATAAAGATCGTCCCTCATTGAGTAACACGGCCTGACGTCGTCGATTGAAGGGGACCTCTCAGAGAAACGCAATTTTGCGGATCATGCGTGAAGCCTCGGATATCGTTGGATATCGTTCTTGACTCCGCACACGATGCGCATATAGCGTTCTACAGAACCCAAACAACGAACGTGTCCGCTACCGTGCTCCCCCTTTGCGGACGGAGTGTAAATGAGCAGCAAGCGGTTTCGACTCTTCTACGGATGGCTGATTGTTTTCCTGAGTGCCGTTGGGCTCTTTCTTGGTGCGCCTCTCGTCGTCTTTTCCTTCAGCGTATTTTTTAAGCCAATGGTCGCGAATTTTCACGCCAGTCGCGGCTCTGTGTCCTTTGCGTTTTCGTTGTTCAATTTTGTGGGCGCCTTATCGATTCCGTGTATCGGCATGGTCATCGATCGTTTTGGCGCAAAGCGCGTCATCCTTGTATCCACAGCCCTCTATGGCCTAGCCTTATGTACCGCTTTGTGGGTGGGCACTAGCCTGTGGCAGCTCTATTTTTTCTTCGTCCTGCTGGGAGTCGCAATGGCCAGCGGGCCCGCACCTGTTCCTTATGGAGTTGTGATCTCGCACTGGTTCAATCGCTACCGCGGACTTGCCCTGGGCCTGTCGATGATGGGGATTGGCATCGGCTCCGTTGTCGTCCCCATTTTCTCCCAGCACCTCATCGACATGTTCGGCTGGCGGAGCGCCTTTGCGATATTCGGAGGCGCAGTCCTGCTCGTGCCGCTTCCAGTCATAGCCGCTTGGCTACAGAACGATCCCCAGCAACGAGGCCTTCGACCGGATGGAGACGAGGGAATTCCGCTTTCACATCTGCCGCCGCAGGACAAGCATGGTTTGAGTTGGCGCGAAATCTGGAAAAGTCCAACATTCTGGCTTCTGATCTGCATCTTCTCGCTGACTGGAGCGAGTGTACATGGAGTGGTTCTTCACATAGCCGCTATCTTTACCGACCGAGGTGTCAGCGCAGCGGGGGCTGCTACGGCAACCTCGCTTGTCGGCGCCGCTGTGGTTATCGGTCGCCTTGCCTCCGGATACTTGCTCGATCGCATCTTTGCCCCTCACGTGGCCATTCTTTTTTACAGCGCAACCATGGTGGGCATCGCGATCCTTTGCACTGGAGCTCATGGAAACCTGGCGCTGGTTGCCGCATTCCTTGCCGGACTCGGCATGGGGGTGGAGGTAGAGAGCATGGGTTACATGATCAGCCGGTACTTCGGCCTAGCCGCCTTTGGGGCCGCCTACGGGGTTGCCTTCGGCGCATTCATGATCTCAGGATCTGCTGGCGTGTTTCTGATGGGCGCTGGATACGACCGCTTTCACTCCTATGCGGTTCCACTCGTAAGCTTTTGCGTGGCGATGGTGCTGGCGTTGATCCTGCTCACCCGGCTGGGACGATACCGCTATGAAGTCGGCGCAGAGTCGAACCAGGCGCTCGAACCCATGCCGGTTTCAAGCGGCGCATAGCGCCATACTATCCAGACGCCTTCACTCAAATGCTCAGCAATCGCCGCGTCCTCATTTGACGAAAATTCGCCAAGCCACTCAATGAGCGAATTGCCTGTTACTGCCATTCGGCCGCCAAAGTTCAAATTTGCCCGTCAAATAGGGGGAGACGACGGTATGTCTTGATAGACTAACGTGCAACATTTCGAGGCAAGAGGTGCGTGGCGATAATGAGCGCGAAGGGTTCAAAAGCTTTCGAAAGCTAAATCAGCACGACCAATGGGCATTCTATGGTGAACGTTAGGGGACCATATGGGCCGCAATAATACTTTTTCATTTCACCGGCGAAGGTGTCTGTTCTTACCTCTGCTTGCTGTCTTCCTGTCGAGGCCCGGGTGGGCGCAACGTCAGGGAGGAGAGGTTCGACGACGTAAAGACGATCAGGGCCGGACCTATTTTGAGGTTTTCGCAGATCACCTCTCGGGCAATCTCGCTGAACCTGCGCCAATGCGGATGGAGCAAGGCGGCGCAAGGTGGCCCAGAAGAGTCAGCGTCAGGGCGGAAAGCTTCTGGATGATCGCTACGGGCGAGAATGGAAAAGTGGATGCCAACGGAATTCCAGCAACAGGGAAACCGTTGGTTGCCCCAGGTCTGCCGCAAGGGGCGCTGATTGCCCGCTGGACAACGCTGGACCTGACCCAACATCCCGTACTACTGAGCGGTGTCAAGACAACGCCGATTTCGGATTGGTTGATGTGTGGGCGTAACAGAGAGATCGAGGTTCCGATTCCAGCAAAGGTCCATCCCAGTCCTTACATTCCAAATTGGCTCGGCGCCCTGGCACGACTGGACCCACAGCAGGAGTTTCAGTACACTCCGTTAGTCGCTCTCCAGTATCAATGCAACGACGAATTGGGCGGGTTCGGCAACAACGACGGTTGGTTGCACGTTTATCAAACGTGGATCTGGTAGTACACATCTGGGACCGTTCAGCAGCCTGTTCGCCGGCTGCTGGGAATGAGGCAGGTTGTGTGCATCGTTTGCCTGTGATCGACATGAAGCGCTCTAGGAACAACACGCCTGAAGTTAGTCACAAAGTGGCGACGCCCCAACCACCCACCTTGATCGCAGGGATGAATTTCGTCTGGGCTGCAATCGCAGCTCCGCGTTCCTGGTCCAGCGCGCTTCGCAAACTGGACCCTGAAATGGACGAGAATGCAGCTATCGCCAGCCTGTCGGCTGACCAATTGCAACGAACAACCGGTAGCTTATTTGGAGGAGGTATTGCCGCAGCCGCACTGTTTTTTGTCTGTGGAATAGGAATTCCCCCCGTATTGCATCGGATTTATCCGGCTACCTCAGATGGTGGCCATTTCGTTGATTATCAGGCGATGGCATTTTCATTGGTTGCCTTGAGCGGATATATCGTAGCGACGTGTATAAGCATCCGAGCAGCATTTACGGTGTGGGTTCTGGGTGGCGCAGCGATCCCATTATCACTGCTGCTTTCGTATGCTCTGATCCCGAGTTCAGATCGTGGAGCTGCCGTTTGCGGGATTACGGCGGCCTTTGCGATAGGCGGAGCAGCTGGCACGTTGATCAGAGCTCGCTCAGACGAACACCGGCCTGCGGCAACGTTAAGTTCGTTTACTACGGCACTTTTGAACGTGGTTATCGCACTTCTTACAGAGGCCTTGCCATTGCTCGCGGCTGTGTTCCTTTTCGGGCCAAAATTCGATCATTCGGGTCCTGCCTCAAACGATATCGCCCTCAAACTATCGCTCTCTTCGGTATCCGTGGCTTTCGCTGTGGGTCTGGGAGGGTTTAGCTTCTTCGCAGCATGGATTCGCGCGCGTGGTGCTGGCACCAGCTCTAAGAAGCCCATGAAAGCGCTTTTCTGGATATTTGCAGGCAGTGGGCTGGGACCTGCTGCCGTGGCATTGGGTTATACGGGTTCCGATACAGGCTTGCACGGCATTGCGATCGGATTATTGGCTGGGAGCCTGACAGGCGGTGTTTTTGCAATGTCCTGGAATCTCCTGCGCGAAAGTGTGGCGCCGCTTGCGTCGGCACTGATTGCGGCAATAGTCACTGCCGGCATCCCCATTCTTTTACTCTTCGCCAGGTTGGTGGCAGTTAACACAGTGCAACAACGCTGGGCGTTAGTCGCATCACTTGTGATGCTCCCTATTGGCTTCGCATTGGAGGCATATATTTTGGCGAGACGTTCTTAGAAACGTCGGACGGCCTCGGTCGTGACTCCGATCTCAATGGAGCATGATCGCCTATGCACTGATCGAGCAATATTTGATACCAATAAGTCCGCCTGGCCAAAGTTATGCTCGCGGCCCCATCTCGTCTCTAGATATAGATCTCTCCTCGGGCTACCGAACAGCATCCCACTGTGATTTAATTGCTGTGCCATGCCAACCAGGAGCCGCGAAGTTCGCCTAGCCAGCCGCCCGCACGGAGAGCCCACTCTCGACAACTTCTCCTTCGCCACCGTCTATCTTCCCGACCCTGTCCCAGGCGAAGTCCTCGTCCGCAATCTCTGCATGTCCGTCGATCCGTACATGCGAGGCCGCATGAATGAAGGCAAGTCCTACGTGCCTCCCTTCGAAGTAGGCAAAACCCTCGAGGGCGGCGCCATAGGCCGCGTCATCTCCTCCCAGGACGCCAGCCTGCCCGAAGGCACAATCGTGCAAAGTATCTACGGATGGCGCGAAGCCTTCATAGCCCCCGCCTCCAAAGTCCAGATCGTCGACGCGAAAGTAGCTACCCCATCCACCTATCTCGGAATTTTGGGAGTTACAGGTCTGACAGCTTGGGTCGGCCTCTTTCGCATCGCCAACCTGAAGCAAGGCGAGACAATATTCATCTCCGGAGCAGCGGGCGCAGTCGGCAGCGCTGCCTGTCAGCTGGCGAAGTTACACGGCTGCCATGTAATAGCCAGCGCCGGATCCGCGGAGAAGATCGCCTATCTGCAGAACGAGCTCAAAGTGGACTACGCCTTCAACTACCGCGATGGCGAGCCGCTCGACCATCTGAAAAAGGCTGCCCCAGAAGGGATTCATGTCTTCTTCGACAACACCGGCGGACCGCAGCTTGAGGCCGCGCTCTCCATCCTGCGCCCATTCGGCAGGGTCGCCATGTGCGGCGGAGTCGCAGGCTATAACACGCCGGTACCCGGTCCGCGCAACTTGATATTAGTGGTCAGCAAGCGCCTCCGTCTGGAGGGCTTCATCATAAGTGACTACTTTAAAGAGTTACCGGCATTCCGAGCCGAGACTATCCCCGCACTCCAATCCGGAAAGCTATCCAACCGTGAGACATTTGTTGACGGACTCGATGCTGCGCCTGCAGCCTTCCTGGATCTGTTACATTCGGGCGCTCATAACATAGGCAAGATGATCGTCAAACTGTCGGACTGATCAGAGTAATGTGGGAATTATCGACCGTGTATCAGTTACACCCTGATTGGTACGCCTGGTAAGCCTAATTTGAAGTACGAATCAGCTTGGTCTTCATCGGCGTAGTATGCCGCACGCCAACATGCAGACGCACAATCTCGCCGGGCTCTGCCCACACGCGAAACACAGCCAGTGATCCCTTATTGGTTTCGCACACCTCCGTCGGCTGAGGATCGGAATCGACCCGCCAATCCTTTTTCACTGGCTGCTCAACAACAAAAACCACGCGATTCGGAGTTATATTCTGCAACGCATATCCCTGCTCTTCCACGTTAATACGGTTCCGACGCAGCTCATTCCCGACGATCATCTCCTCCACGTGCTCCGAATTGTGCACACTCTCGATCTGGCACACCAGCGGATCTTCCCTGAAACGCGGAGTTGATTTCGATTTATCGTCACCACGAGGAGCCGGTTGAGCAGGATCCGGCATCACACGGCAGTTCCCGTCTACCTGAATTTCGTGGACAATCGGATAAGCGGGCCGCACAGCAGGGCGCTGTGCCGCAGGCTGCTCCTGACCGCCGACTCCCAGAGACAATCCAGCAGCCAACCAGAGCAAAGCCGAATACGAACCCACCCCAAACATGCCCAGAATTCTAGCACCAACCTGATTCTTGAGGTAGCCGCCCAGCTTGCCCGATCCACAAACTCCTGCGACCATTGTCAGCGTTACAGGAAGCGGATACTCTGATCGAAAAGGGCGCGAGATGTGCGGCGACAGATGAGCGAACCTTCAGTCCAATCAAGCAACGTAACCGGCGTAGCCGCCCTGCTCATGGTCACCAGCATGGAACGCTCCCTCAAGTTCTATGTCGAGGGCCTCGGCTTCACTATCCAAAACCGCTGGATCCCCGACGGCCATCTGCGCTGGGTCTGGATGTCGCTCGGCAGCGCAGCCCTCATGCTCCAGGAGGCCACCGGCGACACGCCGCGCAAGCTTGCCGAAGCCGGAAAACTCGGCAACGGCTCGTCCCTCTACTTCCAGTGCAAAGACGCTCTCGCCCTCTATCGCGAGGCCGGCGCACGCGGCATCCACCCCAGACACGAGCCCCAGGTAGGCAACTTCTGCTGGGAGATCTTCTACCAGGATCCCGACGGCTACCACATCAACTTCTCCAGCCCAACCGATCTGCCCGAAGAGACACTGCTCTCAGAAATCGAAGCCGCCAGGCCGGCATCCAGACCTGAACCATAACGCAGCCCGAGGGATAAGCCTGAGCGATAAGATAGTCCGATGAAGATCACCCGGCGCGAAGCACTACGCTCCGCAGTACTAGCCGCAGCAGCATCGGCAGCAGGCCTGTCCGCGGCTCTCACCCACGCCCAAGCCGCACCATCCGCCCGCAAGCTCAAGGCCATCGTCGCCGGTGGCCACCCCGGCGATCCCGAATACGGCTGCGGAGGAACCATCAGCCGCCTCACCAGCCTCGGCCACGAAGTTATCCTGCTCTACCTCAACAACGGTGGCTGGCCTCCAACACCACCCGACACCCGCATCGCCGAAGCCAAAAAGGCATGCGAAATCCTGAAGGCTCGCCCACTCTACGCCAACCAGGAAAACGGCCATGCCATTCTCGATAATGCGCACTACGAAGCCTACGCAAAGATAATCGGTGCAGAAAAACCAGATCTCGTCATAACTCAATGGCCCATCGATAACCATCGCGATCATCGCGCGATAACTGCACTCACTTACGACGCATGGAATAACTCGCAGAGAAACTTCGCTCTCTACTATTACGAAGTTTCCGACGGCGAAGACACACTGCAGTTCTCGCCCACCCACTACATCGATATCACCGCGGTAGAACCAACCAAGCGCGCCGCCTGCTACGCACACGCCAGCCAGACCCCCGACCGCTATTACAAACTGCAGGACGATGTAGCGGCATTTCGCGGTGTTGAAAGCGGCTACAAGCGCGCCGAAGCTTTCGTCCTGCAACAGCGCAGCCCAGGCGATCCATTGCAGATGCTCATGACGCGCTGACATATTGTGTTCAGCGCACTAACTCAGGCAGCTGGAAAGTAACATACCCTCTGGCAACCGTGGCTTCAACCCCTTACAATGTTCGCAAGGTGAACCTATGAAACGGACCCTGATAACTGCCCTCATGTTAGCAACAGCGCTGCCAGCCCTTGCCGGCCACAAGATCCAGGGCAATACCACCCTGAAAGACCTGCAACCACTGGGAAGCGTCGATAAGAACAAGCATCAGGCCTATGATCTCTCCTTCACCGGCCAGGGCAATAACTACACTTGCCGCACCGACTCCGGTAAATCTGTAAACCCCACCGATTTCGTCGTCGGCAGCGACATAACGTACGAGGTCGACGGAAAGAAGGTCAAGATCAAGACCCCTCGCAATAAAAAAGTGGAATGCGCTGTCGTGCGTGTCGAAGCGGTGTCGGCTCAACCGGCTCAGTAATCGTTTGGGAGCCGCGGCTTGCCCCAATCTGTCCTACCCGTTAGGCTGAAAGCATGTACGAAAACTTCCATGTAACCGACCGCTGGACCGACGAAGACCTCCACTGCCGCTGGAAGGCCAACATCGTGGCCTTCGCCACCCGCCACGCCGACTTGACTTCTTACTTGATCCGAGAAATCCCTACAATTTTCGCGCTGTCCTTGGTAAGTCTAATAGTTAAAACTAAACGCCACAGAGATTCCTCGCCATTGAAGGCCGTAATTACATAATAATAAACGGATACCCTTTGTGCGTTAATTAACTTCTATATATCAGTTAGTATTCATATTGCATAAATAGAATATTTCTATCCGTCTTTTGGCGATGTTGTAGTTCCATGCTACACTTCCTCTCAATCGAAAGACCGGCAGAGTTACAAAATGTCGGCGTTAGGGCGAAATGCGACTGCCGGTTGATTCGCAAACCTGTATCCGTCCATTCTTGCTTTTCCCTTTCTAGTATCCTCCCTCCGTCGCAGCCTTAACTCCTAACAGTCCGTTTCCACGTGTTCGCGCCTAGAATGCGCTCCATCACGCTTAGAAACTTACTTCGCTGTCTTAAAGGGGATTCCGTGAACAAGACTCAAGGGGTAACAGTTGGTGCAATCCTCGCTGCTGGCCTTATGATGCGTCCAACGGGACAAGGAACGTCTACCGCAGTTCCACTTCGTCCTGCGTCCCTAGCGGCGGCAGCTGCGGCGCAAGGCTACGAGAAAAGCGAAGAAGGACCGTGGCTTGCGTCATGTAAGTACTGGGAGCCCGCGCGCTCGATAGACGGCGAACCGAAGAAAGAGAACACCGAGCTGACAATCGCCATAAGCGGCCAGGGAGTTGACAAGAAATCATCAAAGAACTTCAGAGTTAATTCACAGGTTAGCGAGGTTGTCGGCAAAGAAGCAAATGACTGCTCCACCGCCACCAGCAACGATGCAGGGGCAATTGCAGACGACAGATTGACGCGATGGGGCATCCCGTCGACGCTTCCCGGAGGCCGGGTTCCCGAGATCCATGCTCTGGTTGCGTCCTTCCCCGACCCGTTGCATACGCATCTCGCGCTTGAATTTGATCGTGAAGTAGACGCCTTGGTGCAGGCAGCCGGAGATAACGGATATGTACCAAGTTATTTCTGGCTACCATGGCTCAAACGAGGCGGTTCTCAGCGCGAAGATACTTCCCTGAGTAAAGAGGGCTTAGATGAACTCGCAAAGCGTGAGCAAGAGCCTGGACTGATCATCTTCAAGCACGTCCCACAACCCGGTGAATCAGATTATCCACAGACTAGCTACTCTAAGGTCATCTACGTTTTCATCATCACTCAGGCACCCACACTAGGGACGGACGGAACTCAACTTGCTCGAACTCTTCTCTATGAGAGCGAGCTGAAACACGTTGACGCTAAAATCAGCTTTTCAATGAAGTCCGGGAACAAACTGGTTATCCTTGGTGCAAGTTCCTCCGGAGCGATAGCTTCGCTTCGACAAGGCATTGAACGTGGTCATGAGTTTCTGAAGCAAGAACTAGGCATGGATTTTTCCTTTGAAGTACTTGGCACCACCTCGACCATCCTGGCAAGCGACCTCTCTACCAGACAGCTTCCTGGCGGGCCATCCATTCAGTTTCATTCATTTGGCCACAACTCCGCTTTCGAAACTACACAGTTTAGAGGTTTGCTCGACTCATCAGATTACCCAAGCCATCGCGTCGCACTCCTTATCGAAGACTCGACCGCTTACGGAGCAGCGACCACAGACCTCAGTAAGAAACCGGAAGATTGGAGCACTCTTGATATCATCCGCTTCCCGCGAGGAGTCTCCCTTCTCCGAAATGCCCACCCTGAAAATGGAGAAACGGACAACCAGGGCAAATCTGCACCAAGTCCCTATCTACACCTTTCGCTGAGAGATCCCGGAGCCGACGACAGCGTACCGCAGTTTTCGCCAGAACACACACCCCTCTCTCAGGAAGCACAGTTGATGGCGATCGGCAGACAGCTGCAACGAAACAACACCCAATTCATCATCATTGAAGCCTCCGATGTACTCGACCAGATATTCCTGGCACAGTTTCTCCATCGCGCTTGTCCAGACGCCCGTCTTGTATTTTTTGTATCTGATCTCTTGTTTGAGCGAGATACAGAGGATGTCCCATTTGTGGGTACCATCACGTTTAACCCATATGGCCTCATCGGGCTCACCGGATCATCAAAGGGAGGCAGCGTGCGTGCATTTTCCGATGCATATGGCGAGGCCTACTACAATGCGGCAAGCTATATGTTCCACGATGGCGTAACTCCTCCGCTCGAGTTGTCAAACTATCGCGATCCTTTTGCTCTCGATAGTTTCCAGCATGCATCTTTATGGGCGACAATTGTGGGAATCGATGGCTATTACCCGCTTGGGATTGTGAATCAGTGCGCTAGCAACAGCGAGAACATTCTTCCAGCTTTTGACTCAAAGTTCCAACCATTCAATTGCAGTAGTCCGCCTGCAGGTACAGTCCAGACATCAAGTTCTTCAGAAAAGAGCTTTCTGAGCAAAATCAGCCTGTTCTTTAATTTCGAAAGTAAGCAATATGAAGATCGTCCATATCGATATCCTGCTCTCACTTGGTACGTTCTTTGTATTACTATCTCGTTGCTCTGTCTCGTGCATGCCTTCGCGGTCTCATTTCCCAACTATTGGTCCCCATTTACACGTGATCTCGCGATTGACCAAGGGGATCATCGGCACCGCCGGTCAATGTATATCCATATAGGGACCACCGTCTTGTTTTGCATGGGTATGGTAACGGCATACCCCTTGTTTCCTACTTTTCGCGTCATTCATCCTGAATGGAAAAGCGCAACATATAGCCTCATCACCCTCATGTTCTCCCTCATTGCGTTCCTCCTCACCTTAAGAAAGACCTGGAAGCACCTGGGATGGCAGAAAGCATCTGACGAGTATACGTCAGGAATGAGCGAAAGGGAAAAAGCGCGTATAAAGCTGGACAAGAATTTTCCGCTTTTCTTCAATGTTCTAGCATTGTTTGCACTGATTCTGATCCCTTTTGCATGGATAGGCACCTGCGAAACCGAAATTGTAAATGGGACCAACAGACATCTTGGGATTTTCTTCAGCTACCGATGTCTCCATCCCTTAAGCGGCGTTTCCCCTCTCATGCCGATGTTACTTGTCCTGATGGGGTGGTATCTGTGGGCTGTTCTGCAGACATTGCGACTACGATTCTCCAAGAAGACGCGGCCTTATCTTCCCGGGATCAACGACAAGACAAATCCTCACGCCATGCCCGCCGGAGAAAACTCCTATCCGTTGTATGTAAGCGATGCCGCGCTTAGTTCGCCAGGAGGCGCGATTAACAATCATCTCTACAAGTACATTACTTGCCTGCTCATTACTCGAGAGTGGCTTAAGCGTGTAGTTAATCAGCCAAAGATGTGGCTGGCACCCTGGATGCTTGCCTTTTACCTCGGACTCTACTGCTTCGTTATTTTTGCCCTTCGGATCCGGAGTCCTGAGAGCTTCCTATTGCAGCCCGGTCGTCTACCTACTTGGTATGAGGCGTTGCTTGGTACCTTGTTTTATCCACTGATCATGGTTGCGCTTGCTGGCTGGCTGCGAACGATGCTGGTATGGAGTTCCTTGAAACGTGGGGTTCTGGAACAGTTGGAACAATTGCCAATCCGCTATGCCTTCACGCGTTTGAAGGGCACCGGTTGGATGGTGATGATGCGCCAAGGCGGACTGGCGGAGCAATGGCGTGATATGGCCCGCTCAACCGAATCTATCCGGCAAATGTGCCATGATGAGGATCTGCTTAATAGCTTCGATTGCAAAATGAACGGACAGAAAGTAGACGGAAAGGATTCACTCGGTAAGATTCGTGGCCGGCTGGAAGATGAAATTACAAAACTTCTTAGTAGACTCGGCCCGCAATCGCCGGCCGAAGAACAGAAGCACCACTCGCCAGACGATGCCCAGTGCGGCCTGGATCACATGCATGCCATCGAACTCATCTACTCCGAATTCAGCGACGCTCTGCTTTCCTGCGTGCTTATCCCGCATTGGGAAAAAGTCCGCACCGGAGTCGTGGAGAGCGATGTTATCGATGAGCTACCGATCAAAGCTCGTTCCTCAAACAAAGACAAAGACGAAGCGGAGCACCGGCTTCATCAACAGCTATTGCTACATACCGGACCCATAGCAGAAGAGCCAAAATACATCCAGGTTGCTGAAGAATTCCTGGCGATCCGCTATGTATCTCTCATCCGTGGGGTACTGGTAAACATGCGCTACCTGCTCATCTTCATTTCAATAGTCTTTATGCTGACAATCGTTGCGTGGAATTCCTATCCCTTCGAGCCACGGCTATGGGTAAATGAGGCATTTACTGGCTTGCTGGTTTTGCTCGGAGCAGGGGTCATTTGGGTTTTCGCACAGATGCATCGAGATCCCCTCCTGAGCCGGATCACCGACACTAACGCAAACGAGCTTGGATTCGACTTCTATCTTCGTATCATCACTTTCGGTGCGGGACCGGTTCTTGCCTGGCTGGCATATCAGTTTCCAGATATCGGAGGAGGAATTTTCCGATTGATCCAGCCTGGTTTGGAAGTGCTGAAATGATGACCTGAAGCAGCTTGCTCATAATCCCACGAGCCGTTACGCTGAAAGCATGTACGAAAACTTCCTTGTGACCGACCGCTGGACCGGCGAAGACCTCCACTGCCGCTGGAAGGCCAACATCGTAGCCATCGCCACCCGTCACGCCGACGCTGTCGACATCCGCTTCGACGTGAACAACAAGCCGATGTGGGTCGCCATGCCCTGCAATGCCTGGGTCGAGCAAAAGCGCCGCACCGGCAAGGTCATCACCGACTACCTGGCCGCCCAGACCGCCGGCCACTACCTCAAAGCCATCATCGAAGAAGGCTACGATGCTGCCCGCGAAATGTACACAATGAGCACCGAAGAAGTGCTCGAACACCTGGACGCCGTGCTCGCGGAAGCCAGGCAGCAAGGCTCAATTCCCTCCCTGCCCATCATCGGCGACATCCAGGAAACATCCTTCGTTCCAACCCCCAGCCGGCAAACCTAGCTCACCATCGCGACACCCTACTCGTGCCGCAGCGCCTCAACCGGCTCCACCGAAGCCGCCCTCCGCGCGGGGAGCCAGCTAGCCGCCAGCCCCACAGCAATCAACAATACCGCGCCCGCGATCAGGCTCACCGGGTCAGCCGGCTCCAGCCCATACAGCATCGACTTCACCAGCCGCGCCAGGATCAGCGCAGCTCCCAGCCCGACCACAACCCCGGCCAGCGAAATCCACGTCGCCTCGCGCAGCACCATCGCCAGCACCTGCCGAGGCTGAGCCCCCAGCGCCAGCCTGATCCCAATCTCATTCGTGCGATTGGCCACCGAATACGCCATCACCCCATAAATCCCCACAGAAGCCAGCGCCAGCGCCAGCATTCCAAAACCTGAAGTCAACGTCACGAAGACCAACTCCTGCTTCGTCGCAGCATCAATTTGCTGTTCCTGCGTGCGCACATTGATCAGCGGAACATCCGGGTCCTGCTGCTGCAAAACCCGCCTAAGCGACGGAACCACCGTGTCAGGATTCATCCGTGTCCGAATCGCATAATTCAGCGATCCCCCAACTGAAGGCTGCTGCGAGAATGCCAGAAAGAACTGCGGCGGAGGCTCATCTCTCAGATTTGCGTAGCGCGTATCGGCGCACACTCCCACAATCTGAATCCACTCGTTCGCCGCCTTCACGCCTTTCCCGTCGCTGTCGTGATAGTCCATGGCAAACCGCTTTCCGATCGGGTTCTGACTGCCAAAGCGCTCCTTCGCCAGCCTGGCATTGATGATTCCTACCTTCGCCGAAGTAGGCGTGTCCTGCGGGCCAAACGGCCTCCCCGCAAGAATAGGAATCTGCATCATCGAAAAAAAACTGTCGCCAACAACGTTGTAGTCCTCGCCATAGTCTTTCGTCTTGTCGTAGGCCTCGCCGTCCGGCACAAAGTCGGTCCGGCTCATGTCATCAGCGATATAAGCCACCCACGTCGGCGAAACCGCCTCAACCCCCGGCGTACCCGCAAAACCCTCCACCAGCCGCTTGTGGAATGCAATATCTTTGCCGTCCGGATACTCCTTATGCGGCAGGCTGACCTCAGCCAGTAACAGATGATCCGTCCTAAATCCCACATCCACCGCGTTCAGGCTCGCAAGCGTCCGCAGAAACAACCCCGCTCCGATCACCAGCAACGTCGAAAGCGCAATCTGGAAGCCGACCAATGACCGGCCTCCCCAGCCCTTGCGCCGCCGTGACATCGACTTCGAAGTCTCCTTGAGATCACTGCTCACCTTGGTCCGGGCCGCGGCAAATGCAGGCGCCAGACCAAACAGAATCCCGGTCAGTATCGTCACACCCGCCGTGAAAGAAAATACCTTCCAATCAAAATGGATTTGAAACTGATTGCGCTCCCACGCGTTGTCTACCAGCTTCGGAATCAGTTCGCTGCCCAGGTACCCCAGAGCCATTCCACCCAGTCCGCCAAGCGCCGCCAGCATAAGACTCTCCACCAGCATCTGGCGCGCGATTCGGATGCGTCCCGCTCCCAAAGCGAGTCGCACCGACATCTCCCTCTGGCGTTGCGTGCTGCGAGCCAGCATAAGGTTGGCTATGTTCGCGCACGCCAGCAACAGCACAAAGCCCACCATGGTCAGCAACACGGCCATCGGCTTTGCAAAAGTCCGCTGCTGGTAAAACAGGCCGCGGCTTCCGTCGCGCAGGTCCAGCTTCGGCAAATCCTCTATCGGGCGCACCGGCATCGTTGCCTTCACAACCGCACCCAACTGCCCATCAAGCGTAGCCAGAGCCGTCGCATCTGAAGTTCCCGGCTTGACCCTGCCCATCACGTTGACCCACCACTCTATCGGGTCAGTCAACAGTGAACCGTCCTCGCCATGCGGAGACACAAGCGGCTGCATACTCATCGGCACAAACAGATCCGGCGACTGCAGCGTATTCTTGGCCCCCGTAAATCCTTTCGGATTCACCCCAACAATCGTCAGCGAAACCTCATTGAGCTTGATCACCTGTCCGATAGCTGTCTGCGACCGCCCAAACGCACGCTCCCATAGCCCATAACTGATAACAGCCACCGGTGACCGACCCGGCTCTGCGTCATCTGAAGCGTTGATCACACGCCCCAGCGCCGGCCCCACTCCAAGCTCGCCGTAGTAATTGCCGGAAACCAGTTCCACCTGCGCCTGTTGCGCATTCCCCGCGATCGTCGCGTTCATCCCCGTCTCTTTGAACGCGAACAGATCCTGCATCACCGCGTTGTGTGCGCGCAGCTGAAGATAGGCAGGATAAGAAAACGAAGTGCTCCCCACCCGTCCACCCGGAAACGGAGAATAGTCCCCCCAGATATGGTGGACCGCAACATGGTTCCTGGTTCCCGTCCATGACAGCAGACGCAGCTCCTCGGCGTGAGAAACTGCGAGCCGTTCGTAGAGCAGTTGCTTGGCCAGCGAAAAAATTGTCGTATTCGCGCCGATCGCCAGCGCAAGCGAAACCGTGGCGACTGCGGTAAACCCAATGCTGCGGCGCAGCCTGCGAGCCGAATATCGCAGGTCAGAAGCGATGTCGTCGAAAAGGCGGAGTCCGAGAGATGAGCGCATAGCGTCCTTATGAACCACTGCTGAGCCAAGTGCAATATGAGCGCGGCGGCGAGCCTCTTTTGGCGAGAACCCGGCGCGCACCAGGTCTGCGGTCAGATTTTCAAGATGGCTGGCGAGTTCGGCTTCCATCTCGGCTTCGAGGCGCTGCCGCTGCGTAGTGGCTCGCCACCACGACCGCGGCGCGGAGAAAAGACGAGCCAGCAGAATGCGAAGGCGCTTCATCCCTGCTCCGGCAAGGGCGCAGGTAGAGCGCTGAGAATTGTGTCCATGATGCCCGACATGCGGTTCCACTTTTCGGTTTCCGCCTCAAAGCGCAGGCGGCCAGCGGCGGTCAGCCGGTAATACTTGGCGCGGCGGTTGTTCTCGCTTTCGCCCCAGTCGGCGGCAAGCAAACCCTGATGCTCCAGCCGGTAAAGCGCCGGATACAGCGACCCCTGCTGGATCACCAGCGCCTGCCCGGAGATCTGCTGAATGCGCAGCAGCACCCCATAGCCATGCAAAGGGCCAAGCGAAACGGCTTTGAGAATGAGCAGGTCCAGAGTTCCCTGCAAGAGATCAAGCTGTTTGTCCAAAATCGGTCTCTCCTAGACGCTCTAATAGACCATCTAAGAAAGACTAGCCAACCTCTCCTAGATTGTCAAGGAGAGCGTCCCTCGGCCAGCCAGAAATCTGGGTGCCCCATCCTTGTCGCGCTCTATGCGACAAGGGTGGGATCAACCAATCTGGGTAAGGTGTTGTTGTTGTTTCTTGCTGAGCCGAACCACGATTCGGTTGGCGTTTTTCAGCCTTTCGATTCGCCGCTATAAACGCAGCCACTCGTGCAGGTCTCCCGAATAACCACCTTGCTCAACAGCGGAAGCGCAGGCCGAAGCTCACGCCAGATCCACCGCGCCAGATTTTCGCTCGTAGGATTCTCAAGCCCCGGCACCTCGTTCAGGCAATAGTGATCGATCCGCTCCTCAACGGGCGCAAAGGCCGCCTTGATGTCAGCGAAATCCATCACCCAGCCAAGCTCCGCATCAACCGGCCCCGCGACATGTACCTCAATCTGAAAGCTGTGCCCATGCATGCGCCGGCACTTGTGCCCCGGTGGCACATTAGGCAGCCAGTGCGCTGCCTCAATAGTAAATAGCTTGAAGATCTCCATCAACTTCCTTTATGGAATACCCAGAATCTTATGCGTCTGCAGACTAAGCCGCCACTGCGGATGGTCCAGACAATACCGAACAGCAAGCTCAGTATTCAGAATGCGATCCGGCCCATCCATAGGCTGCAGAAAAAACCGCTTAAATGCCAGTCCCGCAAAAGCAGAAGGCTCAAAAGCAGCCTGCGGAAAGACCAGCTTGAGCTCATCGCCGCTCCGTTGCACCAGCTCCGCCCCGGCCTTGGGACTGACACAAACCCAGTCGATCCCCGCCGGAGCCTCAACCGTCCCATTCGTCTCAACCGCAATCTCAAAACCGCGAGCATGCAAAGCATCGATGAGTGGTCGATCAAGCTGCAACAGCGGCTCACCCCCGGTGCAGACCACAAACCGAGTCTCCGCACTCGAATCGCCAGGCCATTTCTCGGCGACAGCCGCGGCCAGGTCCGCAGCCGAAGCAAACTTTCCCCCGCCGGCCCCATCCGTACCCACAAAATCCGTATCGCAAAATCGGCATATCGCCGAAGCACGATCACTCTCCCGCCCCGACCACAAATTACATCCCGCGAACCGGCAAAAGACCGCCGGCCGCCCCGCATGAGCGCCCTCGCCCTGTAAAGTGTAAAAAATCTCTTTGACTGCGTAACTCATAACTTCGCTACCGCCCTGACCTCACTATCCACGACAAAGGCCGGCAAAGCGGATCGCCAATCACAATATCTTCCCAGCCCACAAAACGCGAAGCAGCATACAAACTCTCCGCCAGCGTAAACCCTGAAGTATAGTGCTCCATCACCACCGAAGGAGACGCAATCGCCTGCAGCAGCGGCTCATCCGTGTACCCCTTCACGCCCGTAATCCCATGCGCAATCAGATCAGTGATCAGCGACTGACCTCCCGAAGTCGGCAGAAAAGTCCGCGCGCTCGTCGAAACAGCCGTGTCCCCGATAGACCCCGGAGCAAACGTTAACGACTCGTAGGCCTGGCTAGAAAAGTGGGTGTCATTGCTGCCCCATGAAAAATAACCCAGCAAGCCCGATTGGTCTCCAATAAATACCTGGCTCATATCCAGAAGGCTTGGAACATGCAACAACTCCAACTCCCCGCTCGCCTTGATCATGTCAGCATTCCACGACCCATACCCTGACTCATCCGTAATCGTGCCCGTAACCGGCAGCGGCTGAGAAGCGACGTCGTCCACCCCAAAATCAGGCTGAACATCCAGCAACACCCTTCCATTTGCACCACCGCCGGACTCCGCCGCCATCGCCCGCGTAACCAGCGCCTCCGCATCAGCCTTCGTGTAACCATCCAGCCGCGTCACCAGATATCCGCCAAACGCCGCATGAGTAAACGGCCCCTTCGCATTCCAATAGCGATTCAGCCATCCAAACCCATCTGCTCCCGACCCATGAATACTGATCTTTACCGCGCCCTGAATCGACGGGTAGTCCATCGCCGCCAGATAGCTGTCAACCGAGGGATGCAAATTCCCCTTCGTGTGTTCATCCCTCGACCCCGTAATTCCACCATTAATCCGAATCGGCACACCCTTGGTCAGCACAATGAAATTGATCTCAGAATGACGCTTAAGATAAGCACCAACCGGCCCCGCAATCTGCGCGTTGTAACGGGCCAGCGAAATCGTCTCATTAGCCTTACGAACCGCCGAGTCTGCACAACGGATCGCGACCATCTTGGTCACCTTGCGCTTCGCGGCATAATATCTGGCCACCGCAGTCGAAACAGGACTATTCGCGTTGTAGACAACCAGCACCTCCGCCGGACTATGCACCGCGACAGTCGCAAGTTCGCTCGCTCCTGAACTTCCGGCACAACAGATCGAAATGCCAAGCAGTACCGGCAAAATACGCAGAGGCTTGTAGCCGGTAATAACGCAAACCATAACTTCGATTGTACGCGGCCCCTTCTTGAACAGCGGACTGCCTCATTTACAACAGATCTGCCAGCGCTATGCTTCATTGACCTATAAGTTGCAATAAAAATTAGACATAGAACTGCTATATTTCCGAAATGTCGCAAATGCGAAAATCACCGCAGGAGAAGAAGAACGTTGAGTACGGCAAGGACCACTTCACCTTTGCCTGGTACTCCTCTAAGGCTTTTCCCAAGACATGGAGACGCAAAAAAACTCTCATCAATCGAGAGTATCGCCGTAAGAGTGACGAACTACTCGTAAGAGCCAAGCCTGAAATATCGGCAGACGATGCTGAATTGGTCGTTGGCGAAGTAACGGCTGCACACGTCGAGAAATCCATTCTTCGCAAACGCCTGTCCAAAGGCGGCACCGTAACCCTGGCTGAAAAGGTCAAATTAAAGCTTCAAAAGCGCGAAGAAAGCTCTGGACGAAGGAAACGACTCAAGCAGCCTCACGACGACTTTGCAACACAAGCTATCAGCACGCTGCAATCATTGGCGGGCGATGCCCTCATCGACTTCGTACGGCAAGCGCATGCGGTCTGCCGCCCAGGAGTCCCTTACGGCATAGGCATTGACATGCACTCCACCGATCCCAAACATATCGCTATTCGATTCCTGCACCTGCTGGCAAAAGGTCACGGAAACGAGCGAGATGCTCTATGCAGAAACGAAGAGAAGAGATGCCTGTTCTCCATCGCTGCTTTTGCTTCATCCAGTTCCCGGAAAAGCCCCACCGCACACCAGATGTTGCTAGGCATCCGATACCCGTCCGGCCCAACAGGTCCACTTGGGCCGATCTTCCAACTGGCAGCACCCTCCGGCCTGCCTGAAAGCGACAACTGTTCTGGCGTCGTTACTTCACCAAAGCAAATCCAGTGAGCAGTCGCATAGCGGGCTCTCTCGGGCAAATCGAGTCTCCATCCAAGTCTGAATTGGTTTGGAAGAACCCTATCACATGCCACCTCGACAATCGAAGCTGAAATCAATCTCAGAAAGCACAAAAGGCCAGTCCGCAATGGACTGGCCTTCGTGAATATAATGCCGGCAATAACCTAATCTCCCACATAGTTACCCATGCAGTACCATCGGCCCAACGAGGCTTAACTTCCGTGTTCGGGATGGGAACGGGTGATCCCTCGCGGTAATGTCGCCGGCAAACTTGATGGCGCTTGGCAGGTGGTTCCCTGCAGCCAGGCACTCTGAATGGCTCACATACAGACAGTTTCTTCGTGAGCGTGAACCCAGGTGCAAACAGCAATCTGGCGCCAAAATTTGTTAGGACTCAAAAATGATTGCAGCGAAATTGATTGGGTGTTTACTAGACCTTATTTCAGAAGCGTGCCGTCAAGAAGAAACTCAAGCGTATGTTACTGCGCGGAGTTAATTCTATGGACAAGCCGAACGGGCGATTAGTACTGGTAAGCTACATGCATTACTGCACTTCCACCTCCAGCCTATCAACCAGGTGGTCTTCCTGGGCCCTTCAGGGAAATCTCATCTTGGAGCGTGCTTCCCGCTTATATGCATTCAGCGGTTATCACAACCGAACTTCGCTACCCAGCCGTGCCTTTGGCAAGACAACTGGAACACAAGAGGTTCGTCCATCCCGGTCCTCTCGTACTAAGGACAGCCCTCCTCAAATTTCCTACGCCCACAGCAGATAGGGACCGAACTGTCTCGCGACGTTCTGAACCCAGCTCACGTACCGCTTTAATAGGCGAACAGCCTAACCCTTGGAACCTTCTACAGCTCCAGGATGCGATGAGCCGACATCGAGGTGCCAAACCGAAGCGTCGATATGAACTCTTGGCTTCGATCAGCCTGTTATCCCCGGCGTACCTTTTATCCGTTGAGCGATGGCCCTTCCATACAGAACCACCGGATCACTAAAGCCTGCTTTCGCACCTGCTCGACTTGTAGGTCTCACAGTTAACCACTCTTATGCTTTTGCACTCGACGACTGGTTTCCAAACAGTCTGAGAGTAGCTTCGCGCGCCTCCGTTACATTTTGGGAGGCGACCGCCCCAGTCAAACTACCCGCCTAACTATGTCCCTCTCCCGGATCACGGGAGGAGGTTAGGATCACAACACTCACAGGGTGGTATCTCACCGGTGGCTCCATCGAATCCGAGAATCCGATATCAAAGCCTCCCACCTATCCTGCGCAGTAAGAGTCATAACCCATAGTTAAGGTGTAGTAAAGGTGCACGGGGTCTTTCCGTCTAGCTGCGGGTAACCGGCATCTTCACCGGTACTACAAATTCGCCGAGCAACTCGTTAAGACAGTCGTACGATCGTTACGCCATTCGTGCAGGTCGGAACTTACCCGACAAGGAATTTCGCTACCTTAGGACCGTTATAGTTACGGCCGCCGTTCACTGGGGCTTCAATTCAAAGCTTCGCTTGCGCTAACCTCTCCTTTTAACCTTCCAGCACCGGGCAGGCGTCAGCCCCTATACGTCGTTTTCGACTTAGCAGAGACCTGTGTTTTTGTTAAACAGTCGCCGTACGCGCTTCACTGCGACCCTCCTTACGGAGGGCGATCCTTCTCCCGAAGTTACGGATCTAATTTGCCGAGTTCCTTAACGAGCTTTCACTCGAGCGCCTGTGGATATTCTCCTCGTCTACCTGTGTCGGTTTGGGGTACGGTTCCCTTTGTTCTCCTTAGAGGATTTTCTTGGCAGCGTGGAATCATCATCTTAGCCCCATACGGGACTGCTTTATGCCTCAGTGTTAAGACTCGACGGATTTGCCTATCGAATCCACCTTACGCATATCGACCGCTATAGCCATAGAGCGGCATGATTATCCTTCTGCGTCACCCCATCGTCAAACGAACATTGGGAGGTCCGGAATATTAACCGGATGTCCATCATCTACGCCTTTCGGCCTCGACTTAGGGACCGCCTAACCCTGAGCGGATTAACCTTCCTCAGGAAACCTTAGACTTTCGGCGCGGAGGGTTCTCACCTCCGTTATCGCTACTTATGCCGGCAGGGTCTCTTCTCAACGCTCCACGTGTCCTCTCGGTCACGCTTCGCTGCGGTTGAGAATGCTCTCCTACCACGCACAACCTTAAGTTGTGCATCCGCTGCTTCGGTGTACAGTTTTAGCCCCGTTGTATTGTCGGCACCGGACCGCTTGACCAGTGAGCTATTACGCTTTCTTTAAAGGATGGCTGCTTCTAAGCCAACCTCCTGGCTGTCTGAGCGTTCCGACTTCCTTTCCCACTTAACTGTAACTTGGGGACCTTAGCAGGCGGTCTGGGCTGTTTCCCTCTCGACAATGAAGCTTAGCCCCCACTGTCTGACTCCCGGACTGGTTGTCACTGGCATTCGCAGTTTGGTTGGATTCAGTAAGCCGGAAAGCCCCCTAGTCCATCCATCTCTCTACCACCAGTGCAAATCATCCGAGGCTAGCCCTAAAGCTATTTCGGAGAGAACGAGCTATCACGGAATTTGATTAGCCTTTCACCCCTACCCACAGCTCATCCGAGCTTTTTTCAACAAACACCGGTTCGGTCCTCCAGTGGGTGTTACCCCACCTTCAACCTGGCCATGGGTAGATCATCCCGCTTCGCGTCTATTCCTGCCAACTGAACGCCCTGTTCAGACTCGCTTTCGCTTCGGCTCGCTTACGCTTAACCTTGCTGACAAGAATAACTAGCCGGCTCATTATGCAATAGGCACGCGGTCAGACATTCCCTTGCGGGCATAGTCCTCCCACTGCTTGTAGGCACACGGTTTCAGGTACTTTGTACTCCCCTCGACGGGGTGCTTTTCACCTTTCCCTCACGGTACTGGTTCACTATCGGTCAGAGACGAGTATTTAGCCTTACGGGATGGTCCCCGTGGATTCAAGCAGGGTTTCACGTGCCCCGCCTTACTCAGGTACCAGCTTCGAGTCTGGATAGATTTCGTCTACGCGCCTGTCACGCTCTATGGATCCACTTTCCAGAGGATTCGACTATCTACCAGATTGGTAACTCTACTGTTGCTGGCCCTACAACCCCGCAGATACCGAAATATCTACGGTTTGGGCTGATGCGATTTCGCTCGCCACTACTTTCGCAATCGAGGTTTCTTTCTTTTCCTCCAGGTACTGAGATGGTTCACTTCCCTGGGTTTGCTCGTACCCGCCTATGTATTCAGCGGGCCGTTCCTGAGGATTACTCAGGAGGGTTTCCCCATTCGGAGATCTTCGGATGTAACGCCTGTGTGCGGCTCCCCGAAGCTTATCGCAGCTTGCCACGTCCTTCTTCGCCTGTCTCTGCCAAGGCATCCACCGTGCGCCCTTAGTAGCTTGACCATAGAATTAACTCCAGCGCAGGGTGCTGAATCACTTCAGTCCTGATCAAAGTTAACCTTGATTATCCGCCTTGAGATGTTCGGGGCGCTCACGCGCTGCCGAACTTTTCTCCTTAAAGACACTCTTCTTACATTTGAACACTTTCCTAGTCACCGCAGACCCGCATCCTTGCGGATACCAGCCCCGGCAAACCAAAATGTGCTCGGCCTTGTATTACCCAATCAATTTCGCTGTCAAAGATCCAGAGCATCTCAATGTAGAAATGCTTGAGCCCTAGGGCTTGGAAACCAGCTGAACACTAAACTTGATAAGTGGTTCAGCCCTGTCTCCGGGTCGATGCCATAACTCGTAAGCCATGACGCCCAACCGGATACAGTGAATGAAAATAAGTGATGGTGGAGCTGAACGGGATCGAACCGTTGACCCCCTGCTTGCAAAGCAGGTGCTCTCCCAACTGAGCTACAGCCCCAACTGCTTGGGAACTTGCGGCTGAGATGGTGGGCCTGGGTAGATTCGAACTACCGACCTCACCCTTATCAGGGGTGCGCTCTAACCAACTGAGCTACAGGCCCGACATACGACAAAGGCTAGGCTTGGCACTCCCGAGCGCTTAGTCTCGCCTTGTATATCTTACAAGACCAGCCCAATCGCTCTCAATCCATCCTCTTCATTCAAAAAAGGTTTCGAGGACAAGGTTGAACGTGCTGACCGGCTACGCCGGTCGTGACCATCGTGGAAAACTAAAGCAGTCAGAGAAGGCCTGAATCGGACTCTCATCGAACCGGATTGCTCCGAAGCGATGAGGTTGTGTGACCACCGCATCCTACGTCTCTCGACGTTCCGCATTCGCGGAAGGGATGCTAAGTGCCACAGCGTTCTCTCTTAGAAAGGAGGTGATCCAGCCGCAGGTTCTCCTACGGCTACCTTGTTACGACTTCACCCCAATCATGAATTACACCTTGGACGGCTGCCTCTCTTGCGAGTTAGCCCACCGGCTTCTAGTGCAACCCACTTTCGTGATGTGACGGGCGGTGTGTACAAGGCCCGGGAACGTATTCACCGCGGCATTCTGATCCGCGATTACTAGCGATTCCAGCTTCACGCAGTCGAGTTGCAGACTGCGATCCGAACTGAGGCCGGCTTTTTCCGATTAGCTCCCCCTCGCGGGTTTGCGACGGTTTGTACCGGCCATTGTAGCACGTGTGTAGCCCTGGACATAAAGGCCATGAGGACTTGACGTCATCCCCACCTTCCTCCCCGTTATCCGAGGCGGTTCCACCAGAGTGCCCAACTTAATGATGGCAACTGGGGGTAAGGGTTGCGCTCGTTGCGGGACTTAACCCAACATCTCACGACACGAGCTGACGACAGCCATGCAGCACCTATATACAGGCCCATTGCTGGGCGCCAATGTTTCCACCGGATTCCTGTACATTTCGAGCCCAGGTAAGGTTCTTCGCGTTGCGTCGAATTAAACCACATGCTCCACCGCTTGTGCGGGCCCCCGTCAATTCCTTTGAGTTTCAGCCTTGCGACCGTACTCCCCAGGCGGACTGCTTAACGCGTTAGCTACGGCACGGCGGGATTGGGTACCCGCCACACCAAGCAGTCATCGTTTAGGGCTAGGACTACCAGGGTATCTAATCCTGTTTGCTCCCCTAGCTTTCGTGTTTCAGCGTCAGTAATGGTCCAGTGAGCCGCTTTCGCCACAGGTGTTCCTCCTGATATCTACGCATTTCACCGCTACACCAGGAATTCCACTCACCTCTCCCATACTCAAGCCCGGCAGTTTCGTGTGCAGACTTCGAGTTGAGCCCGAAGATTTCACACACGACTTACCAAACCGCCTACACACCCTTTACGCCCAATAATTCCGAACAACGCTTGCCCCCCTCGTATTACCGCGGCTGCTGGCACGAAGTTAGCCGGGGCTTCTTCTTCCGGTACCGTCATAATCGTCCCGATCGAAAGGAGTTTACATCCCAAGGGATTTCATCCTCCACGCGGCGTTGCTGCGTCAGGGTTTCCCCCATTGCGCAAAATTCCCCACTGCTGCCTCCCGTAGGAGTCTGGACCGTGTTTCAGTTCCAGTGTGTCCGTGCGCCCTCTCAGGCCGGATACCGATCATTGCCTTGGTGGGCCATTACCCCGCCAACTAGCTAATCGGCCGCGACCCCCTCCTGAAGCGAATTGCTCCTTTGACCCGTAGGTATTATGCGGTATTAGCTAAGGTTTCCCTCAGTTATTCCCCACTCCAGGGTAGGTTAGTCACGTGTTACTCACCCGTGCGCCACTGTACTCAGGACCGAAGTCCCTTTCTCGTTCGACTTGCATGTGTTAGGCACGCCGCCAGCGTTGATTCTGAGCCAGGATCAAACTCTCGTTTGAAACTGTTCACCAGTCCTAGGCGACGGAGGTCGACCCGGATCTGGCAGCACCACGGATCAAGTCCGTGATGACTTATGTTGTGAGAAGATTCAAGCCAAAGCTGCTTGTCTTCATCACGACTGGCACGTTCAACCTGTTGTCAAAGATCCTTACGACCCTCCGCCTAAGCGGTGCCGTTTGGATCGAGGCCTGAAGACTAGCTTCAGGTTGTCCTCGAACTTGTGCGCAACGTCATTCGCTTCCGCGTCCGATCGTTTTTAGCGCCTTTCCCAGAATACCGTTGGTTTCGTCTTTCTGTCAACCCTTTTGTTTTAGCCCCTATACCGAGCCGCACATCTTCATTGATTGCGGTTGAAACTCGAAGAGCTAAACCCCAGGCGACCGACGAATCGGCATTCCGGAAAATCGCTGCTGCGCAAAATTTAAAAGATCAACCAGCATTTCGCCCGAGCCAATATTGGCTCGCGAGGATTTCTCCTCGGGTCTTGCAATGGGATGTTCTCTGCGGGATTCCCTACAGGGGAGAGGGGCACTTGCCTCACCTCGCCCAACGAACCGGCTTCTACTCCCTTACGGGCAGGCTTTCAAGCCACTCAAGAAGCTCCACTGCCGATAAGCAACTTTCTGAGACTATCACTCAACTCTCAGAATTGCAAGCCCTTGCTCTCTACTTACTGAGCATTCGAAATCCGCTTGCCCGCTGCTTTTAATTTGTCTCTTTCATCGCATCCGCCAGCCTCAGAACTGCTCAGCTCCCGGTTGCAACTTTCCGAGAATAGCAACGACTCGTTAACAATGCAAGCCGATTCGTGTTGAAAAACCCTTCCAGGCTGTGGAAAGTTACTATACAAGTAAGCGAATTAACAGTACTGGCGCGGCTTCCACTAACTTCAACGAATTTCTGATTGCCTTCCTACTTTGTCGTTACCTGTGGCGCAATCACGCCCAGATCGGTAAGTCCATTGACAAAGAACTGCATCGCCAGCGCCACCAGCAGCAAGCCCATAATGCGCACCAGGATGCGAATACCGGTTTCACCCAGCACTTTGCGGACCCGGCTCGCTCCCGCCAGCACCCAGTAGCTCACCAGCGCTGTAGACGCAATGCAGCCGACAATCGCCACCATCTGCCAGATAGTCGTAACCTGCCCGGCCAGCACCATCACACTTGAAATCGCACCCGGCCCGGCCAGCATCGGAATCCCAAGCGGCACAATCCCCGCTTCCTCCCCCGACCCCTCTTTCGATGCCGCCTCTTCCGTATCCCCGCTGACTTCCTGGGTAGGCGATCGCTTAGCCTCCAGCATGTCGAGCCCGATCAGCAGCAGAATCAGCCCTCCCGCCACTTCAAACGCAGGCAGCGTAATACCAAACATAGTGAAGATATACTTCCCCACCAACGCAAACGTCGTCAGCACAATGAAGCAGGTAATCGCCCCCTTGCGAGCCGTCCGCAACCGCCGCGCTGGATCGACACCAGCAGTAATCGCCAGAAAAGAAGGAATAGCCGCAAAAGGATCAACAAGAAAGAAGATCGAACTAATAGCCAGCAACGAAAAACGAAAATAGGGCGTCGTCTGAATCTCATGCAACACGCCCACCGCTGGATTATCGAAGATCACTCCCCGAGGCTACAGCAGAGCGGTCGCAAATGCCACTTCCACGCGGCTCCTCAAAAGAAGCTGCTTCGTGTTACGCTCAACCCCGCTGTCAGCTGAGGCTTAAAAACACCACCACCTCGAGAACGGAGGAAGAATCATGGTGAAGCTTTCCCGAATAGCTCCCGAACTCCCGGCATCTGACCTGCATGCTTCCCTCAACTATTACGCGCAGAAACTAGGATTCAAGGTCGCCATGCAGATGCCAGACAGAAGCTACGCCATCGTTGAACGTGACGATATCGCAATCCATCTGTTTGAGGATTATTCCAAAAATGACTCGCCGGTAAGCATTCACGTCTTCGTCGAAGATATCGAGAACCTGCATGACGAACTTATGCAACGCGGCGCTCATATTTCACAGAAGATCACGCGCCAACCATGGGGTAATCGTGACTTCCGCGTGCTCGATGAATCAAGAAACATTCTCAAGTTCACTGAGCCTTTGTCTTGATCGAGCGGCGTGATCCTACCTAACGAATTTCCTCGAATGAACGAGCCGCAGGATGCCCATGCCCATCCGCCACAGCCTGATTCCCCGTCCGCACGCTCAGCCGAGTCAAACACCCAGCCTCCCGCGCAGGATCAAGCTCCCGCAGCAAATCCGAAACAAACAAAATTTCCCCGGTCTCAACCCCCATCGCAGCAGCAATCGCCCGATAACTCTCCGTAGAAGTCTTCGCCCCGGTTCGCGTATCAAAGTATTCCGAAATAAACCGTGTCAAATCCCCCGCACTCGAATACCGAAAGATTAACTGCTGCGCCTCCACCGACCCCGAAGAATAGATCGCGACCTTTGCCTCGCGACTCCACCGCTCCATAGCCCCCGAAACATCGTCAAAGACAGTCCCCACCAGCTCCCCAGCTAGATATCCCGACTTCCAGATCCGTCCCTGCAGGCTCTTCAGCGCAGTAGACTTGCGATCCCGATCCATCAGCCAGAGCAGGTAAGCCAGAGCCTCGTTCAGATGACCGGCATCCTCGATCTTCGGATATTCGGCAGCGGTTTCCGCGCGGTTTTCGACGGCCAGCAAAGCCAGATCAGCCTTCACCTCAGCCTCTTCGCCGTGCTCACGCAGAAACACTTCGAAATGCTTTCGCGCGTAAGGAAAAAGCTGCTCAGAAACCAGCGAAACCGGCGAAGTAGTTCCCTCAACATCCAGCAGATATAACTTAGGCTTTGCGGCCGTCATACGCTGATCGTCGTCGTAGCGCGAGCCCCAAGATAAGCCGGCCCAAAACAAAGCGGCTGATAGCCCTGATCCAGGCCCGACCCTGTGTAATGCGGAGTCCAGCCAGTCGTATCCTGGAACCACCGAATCGCCCTGATCCGCCGATCCTCGCACAGCATAAACCAGTGCTCAGTACCACGCGGCACGCGAATCATATCCCCAGGCCCAACCTCGACCGAAAGCACTTTGTCCACCGCATCTGATTTCTGATGGAGAAAGAAAACGCCACGCCCGGCAAGGATAAAGCGCACCTCGTCCTCAGAATGCGTATGCTCCTTGTCGAATCGCGCCAGCATCACATCCAGCCCCGGAGTATCGGCAGTCACATCGATCACATCAGCCGTCGTGTACCCGCCCAACCGCTTCATCTCATCGATCTCAGCAGCGTACGCCTCAAGCACCTCTTCAGCCGACGCATCCGCACTCACCCGCGACAAATCCCAGCGCTCATACTCCACACCCAGAGCCGCAAGCTCAGCGCGAATCCCCAACTCATCATGAATCGTCTTGTCATCCACAGGAATTGTTACGACCGCCATAACCAATCTCCCTTGAATACAGATGCGGGTGCCCCATCTTTGACGCGGCCTTATCGCGTCTAAGGTGGGATACTTTGTACCTATAGTTCTTTATAGCCCTTTATAGTCCCGCCGCCGAAGTGCTCGGAGTCAATCTTAGATCCCCAGCCGCCGCTCCTCAACCTCAAACAAAAACTCCAGCGCCTCAAGATGCCGCCACGCACCAGCCACCGATTCCCCCCAGGTATAGAGCCCATGCCGCCGCAACAAAACCCCATGCGCCCCCGAATAACTGGCCAGCGCCGCCTCAAGCTCTTGCGCCAACCCCACATACTCCTGCGAGTTTTCGAGAACAGGCACCAGCTCCCGATGCTCATGCGTGTCCACACCAGAGAGCGCCTTCAACAGCTCATACCCTTCCAGCGGCACCGCACCCTCCGCAGCAAATCGATCCGAAAGCAGCGTGTTCCAAATGCTGTGCACATGCACGATCGCCCCCGTCGCCGCAGCGTCACGATAAATCACCCCATGCAAAGCAGTCTCCGCCGAAGGCTTCCCTGCCCCTGCAAGCACACGGCAATCAGCGCCCGCGGCGCCAGTAAGGCAGATCTCCAGCAAGTCATCCGGCGTAATCGCGCTCTTATCCAGGCCGCTCGCCGTAATAAAAATCCGCCCAGACTCCGCATCACGAAAACTGAAATTCCCCGCCGTCGCCGGAACCCAGCCCCGCCGCGCACACGCATGTGCCAGCTCACATAAAGCCTCAGCCTGCGCACGAATCCTGCCTGTCCATTCCACCGCCGCCATCCACTCTTCTCCGCCAGTTAACCCTGTTGGGACATTCTCTCAAACCAATCGACGCTCGCGGAAAAACCCCTGTCCCCCGCTCCCTATACTGAGTTTCGGAGTACCCGATGCCACCCCTCCAGCAATCCCTCCCAAAGCTCACCCGACGAAGCGTACTCGCCTCTCTCGGCGGCTATCTGATCGCAGACCTCGCACTGCCAACCGCACTGCGAGCTGATCGCAACCCCGACTGGACCGCTCCACTCGCGCCCTACCGCATCGCCGGCAATCTCTATTACGTCGGCAGCCGGGATCTGGCCAGCTTCCTGATCACCACGCCGCAAGGACACATCCTCATCAACAGCAACCTCACCACCTCACCTCCGCAGATCCGCACCAGCGTAGAAAAACTCGGCTTCCACTGGAAAGACATAAAGATCCATCTCATCAGCCACGGCCACTTCGACCATTGCGCGGGCAGCGCCCAGATCAAGCGTGAAACCGGAGCCCGATACATGGTCATGGATGGCGACGTGTCCGCCGTCGAGTCCGGAGGCCGCTCAGATTTCCAGTACGGCAACGACAAAGACAGCCTCTATCCGCCAGCCAAAGTAGACCGCATCCTGCACAACCGCGACGAAGTGAGACTAGGCGGCGCAATCCTCACAGCCCACAAAACCGCAGGACACACCAAGGGCTGCACCACGTGGACCATGCAACTCCACGAAGACAGCAAGGTCTTCAACGCCGTCATCATAGGCAGCCCCAACGTCAACCCCGGCTACAAGCTGATCCACAACACCGCATATCCCCAGATCGCCACTGATTATCAGGCCACCTTTCGCACGCTGAAATCCCTGCCCTGCGACATCTTCCTCGGCGCCCACGGCCTGTATTACGACATGCTTGAGAAAGTAAAACGCCAGCAATCCGGCGACAAAAACGCATTCATCGACCCAGCAGGCTACAAAGCCTACGTCGCCGACCGTCAGCAAGCCTTCGAAACCGAACTCGCAAAACAGCAGAATTCACGCGCAACTGCCCATTCCACGTAGAATCATTCATCCTGAAACTTTGTAAGGTGACTATTGGCAAAGGTTTCGATAAGACACGTTTTTGTGATCGTAGTCATGTTTACGCTCGGGGCCAAGGCTCGCGCACAAAGCAACTACTTTCCCGAGAATGCGTTCTCTGACATACCGAGCGTGAATAGATCCACCTCTGACTTCTATGCGAGACACCTTGCAGGTCTCCGGGAACCATCTCTCCTAGAAATGAAAAAGAGCCCATCATCGGAATCGTATAGGTTTTTATGGCTGCGCTCGTTTCTTCATCCAGTTGCCGTCCGGCTCGATGTGAAACCGGACGGTTCAGCCGTCGTAACAGCCAAGATTGGGAGTGGAGCAGCCGATCTCAAGGCAGGCGCGCTTACAAACAATACTTCCAAATCACTGACCGCAGAGCAGGTGCGTTCGTTCCTGGCGCTGATAAATGACTCCGGTTTCTGGACGCTTCCAACACATTTGGATGGGTCAGGTGGTGCTGATGGCGCCGAATGGATTATTGAAGGCGTGAAGAATGGCAAGTATCACGTTGTTGCGCGATGGTCACCCGAGGAGGGGCCGATTCGTAGACTTGGCTTGATTCTGGCTCTCGACCTGGCGCACATACATATCCCCAAACGCGAGATCTACTAAGCGCTCAGCGTAACGATCTAAAATCAACCCTTGCTCACCCCCACCCAAACCGACCGCATCGAAGTAATCCTCGTCTCCCCGCGCAACCCCCTCAACATCGGCGCAGCCGCCCGCGCCATGGCCAACTTCGGCTTCCGCCGCCTGAGCATAGTCGCCCCCTTCGCCATGAATTGGATGGAAGCCAAATCCGCCGTAGGCGCCCCCGACCTGCTCCGCGACGCCAAAGTCTTTGAAACCCTCGCCGAAGCCGTCGCCGACTGCACCCTCGTCCTCGGCACCGGCTCGCTCGACAAGCGCAAACCCGTCCAAACGATCCTCAGCCCCCCCGAAGCCGCCACCCAGATTCGAGCAACCTTAGAAATCACGAAGAATCCCAATCCGATGAAGGGTACGGGCTTCAGCCCGTACAACAACCCAACCTTATCGAGCGGGGCTTCAGCCCCTGAGGGAAGCTCCGCGCGCGTAGCCCTCCTCTTCGGCTCAGAAAAACACGGCCTGACCTCCGATGACCTTTCCTGGTGCCACGCGCTCATCGTCATCGACACCCACGACGACCAGCCCTCCATGAACCTCGGCCAGGCCGTAGCCGTCACCCTTTACGAAATCTCCAGAGCTCCCCACGAAGAGTCCCCCACATCCAACCCACTCCAAAAGATCAAAAGTCCGGAGGAGCGCCCCGACTCCGGTCAACTCGATCGCCTTGCCCTCCTCATCGAAGAAACCATGGAAGCCGTCAACTACTCGACGCGCGGAATCCGCTCCGCAAACGGCGAAGCCCTCCGCGTTCTCCTCCGCCGCCTGATGCCCAATGAAGCCGATCTGCGGCGCATGATGGGCCTGTTTCGACGGATCTTGTGGCAGCTCCGCCGATAAAACCGCAATAATTGAAGATCTTCCGCTTAATTTCCCTAAATTACTGATAAAGTGACGGGCAAGGCCCAACATGAAACTCTTGAACTCTTTTCCCCTGGCATCTGCCTCGAAGTCTGTCCAGACCACGCGCCAACCGCTTTGTCTGCAACACTTTGGCCTCATGATTCTGCTGGCGCTCACCTCTGGAGTCGCCACAGCCGGCCGCGCACAAACCCCGGACCCCGCTCAAACCACGGCCCCCAGCTCAACCCAGCCAGCCGCCGCAATGCCTGCGCCGCAGGAGACCCCCGCCGCTGCGCCATCAACCGCGTCACCATCAGCCGCGCCACCATCAACAGCGCCACAACCTGGCGAAATCACCGAAGACGAGCTGAAACGCCAGCTCGTCGGCAAGCCGCTCTTCCTGCGCGACGGATACCTCGGCGACTCCATCAGCTTCACAGAACACGGCGACCCAACCGGCCATCCCGCCAAAGGCTCCTACACCCTCAGCGCCGTCGAAATCGAAAAAGTCCGCCTGACCAAGCACAAGGTTGAACTCATAGGCGCCCGCTATGGCCTGCACTTCCTCGGCGCCATGCCCTACGAAGACCCCGCAAACGCCGTCGACCGCGTCAAAATCACACCCAAAAAGAAAGTGCTGAAGATCACCATCGACCGCGAGCAGGTCATAAAACCCAAAAAAGAGAAAGCATCCACGAAAGACAAGAAAAAGCAAGCATCCCCAGAGACCGCCGCGACAACCGAGCAAGACCAACCTGAAAAAGCCGCCGAGCCCCCCGCCGAGCCGCTCGCAGAACAGGCCGCCGACCCGGCCAGCGTAACCACCACAGTCTCTCCCGCCCACGCCGCAGCCATGCTCCGCGGCGCACTCGACAAGATCTTCGCCCCTGGCCTCGACGACAAATTGCGCACCCAGATGCCTGAATTCTGGCAACTCTACTACCAGGCCCAGGCCGCCGGAGTCGACTACCATCCTCGCGACCCCAACGTCCTCCGTTCCAGCGCCGTCGACGAACAGGCCCGGCTCACCACCTCCATCACCCCCGATTCCAATGAATTCGCCCAGGCCAGCGGTATCGCCGGTCGCGCCCTTTATCGCGCGGTCATCGGCCCTGACGGCAAAGTCGGCGAAGTCGCCGTGGTCCGCCCCATCGGCTTCGGCCTCGACGAAAACGCCGTAGCCGCCATCCGCAAAGCCTCATTCCAGCCAGGCCGCAAATCCGGACAGCCCGTCGCCGAAACCCTCGATCTGACCGTCCTCTTCCGCATATACTCCAAACGAACCTCGGTCGCCGCCTCCGACAGCGCCGAGTCCGGCAAGTCAGGCGACCCCCTCAAGCCCGGCCCAGGGCGAGCGCGGCGTGAAGCGGCTGATTTTTTTGCGCATTATTGGAGACGGCGTCGATGGGCGCGCCTTTTTCGAGGAGAAGGCGGACGGCCTCGGGAGTGCCAAAGGCGGCGGCGAGATGCAGCGCGGTCCAGCCGTCGCCGGAGTGTGAATAGATGGCGTTGGGGTCTGCTTCGAGGGCTGTGGCGAGTTGCGCGGTGTCTCCTACAGACGCGCATTCGAAGAGGTCGAGAGCGAGGCCGGTGCGCGCCA